>Ga0172379_10000820_pt1 | contig 72090 bp, 146 predicted proteins | sample GrowelOW334metaG_FD_119756 | JGI IMG/M metagenome (GOLD analysis project Ga0172379, IMG submission 119756) | Groundwater microbial communities from an aquifer near a municipal landfill in Southern Ontario, Canada - Groundwater well OW334 metaG | ecosystem: Environmental > Aquatic > Deep...
TGCAACCAGTGTTGTTTGATTTGACATAGAAGTCTTGGAATTTTGTTCCGTTGTTCCAAAAGATTTTGATGGTGTGAGATGTTGATGGGTTTCTGTCGCATATTGTGTATCTTGCAGTGTTTGAAGAGTTTAGGGAAGATTCGTTGTAGGATGCATAAGTGGAGTTGAAGATTGTTGGGGTTATTGAAAAATTTGATAAGTTTGTGTCATATGGATAGACATTCATATTTAGTTGATATTCGTATGCACCAATGTCATATGTTAATATTTTTGGTCGGATATCATTGTTGTAGTCTATTATTGATGTAAATGATAAAGTTCCATTATCTATAGCTGGTGATGTTAAATTCAAAGTAAAATTATTAGTTATATTATCATAAAATTGTGGATCTGATTGTATTGAGTCTGTTCCAAGATTTTCATTATATGTAGAATAACTCCAAGATTTATAATCATGTATTAAATTATTATTAATGTTTAAATTTGCAATATTTGCTGAGTTGTTTGCAATTGAGAAATCTTGGTTTCCATCTAAAATATTGTTACAAACTGTCACATTGTCAAGAATTGGCAAACTGAAATATACATTTAAGCTAATTCCACCAAACTCACTTGTTGTATCAAGTCCATTATTAACAATTGTATTAAAACATATTGAAACATTTTTTATAGTTTCTGATGAATTTGAACCTGGTATATCTATTCCACTGTAATTATTGTTAGTGATTATATTATTATATATTGAGATGTCTGATACATATCCAGAGTATTCTGCTCCAACAGAGATTCCAGTTCCATATCTTCTGTTTGTTCCATTTACTTTATTATTGTAGATTGAAATGTTAGATGAATTTGTATTCCATCCATCTACATATATACCTGTAGAAACTACTCCATCAATAATATTATCGTGTATAGTTCCATTTTTGCATCCTATTTTACAATCAATACCTTCACCACCGTTTGCTGGATTGTCACCTTCTGTAATGTTATTATAAGAAATGTTAAAATCTGAAATGTAACTAGTCGCATCTCCAGAAATTCCTTGTAAAGATATAATTTCTTGTGAATTATCAGATGGTGGAACACCATGAACATTCTGACTCATGACATTTCTAGTAACAGTGTGATTGTTTCCAGTTCTAATAATAATTGCTGATGATGATGTATTTGTTATATTATTACCTTCAATCCATATATTACTTACATGGTCGGCTCCAGAATCTAATACAAAAATTCCAACTGATGTTGAATTGATAATTTTAAAATCTTTTATTTTTATATAAGATTTCAATCCTCTAATACGTAATAATCCATCACCAAAACCATTAGAATCGATACCATCAGCAAGTGTTACTCCAAAACCATCGATAATAGCTCCCCATTTATTAGTTGAAATAAATGTAATGTAATTCTCAACTGAACCAGAATTGTCGATTGTTACTTGTTCTGAATAAGTTCCATTTGCAATATATACTGTATCACCAGCAGTTGCAACTGAACCTGCGTAATCTATTGTTAACCATGGATAATCTATTGTTCCATTATTATTATCATTTCCTAATTTTGAAACATAACAAGTTGGTGAACAATCGTATGATGCTGATGATGGTTGAGATGTTAATATTATAATTAATAAAATAATAATTTTTAATAGAAGTTTCATTTTAATTCCTTCAGGTTTCAACATCTACACCGATTGATCCATCAGATGGATCATAGTACATATTTATAATTTTTTGTTTTCCAGCAGGAGGATTACTTGGAATATTTGAATTTAATGAAGTGTCTATATCCTTATGACTTCGTGATCCAGTTTCACCTAAGTCTGCATGATCTACTATAAAAACTTTTTTTCTATCGCTTGACATTTTAATTCTCTGACTTAATGTATAATTGATTATTTTACAGGAATTTTTACTGTTATAAAGTTCTTTTTTATAGGTTGTTCTTGTTTAGGTTCTGGAACTTTTTCTATAATATTTTTGTTGATATATTCATTTCCAGTAAACTCTTTTGATTTGGTGTTTATAAAAGCTGGTATATTTTCTGTTGAAACTTTTGGTTCAGTATTTGTATAACTTGGAGTTGTATTAGTTGTTTCTTTTATTTGTGTACTTATAAAATTTGGACTTCTATTATCTTCAACAACTTTTGGTTTATTTATATTAAATGGTAACATTATTTCCTCATGCTTATTAGACTGATAATTTATGGTAAGATTCCATATATTTTATATTTTCTGTGTAAATCTTATAAGTTTCACAAGATTTACAATTTAAGGATTCATTATTACATATTTTATTTGCGTATTTACATCTATTATTGTTCATGAGTATTTGTCCTTTATTTATAAAATATGTAAAGTATTAATATGTAAATTTGATAATTAAAAAAAGATTGTGAGTGTGGCATTTGAGAAGATGAATGCCACAACTCTAAACTCATCTGAGTTTGTTTCGGAGGTTTTCTCTATTTCTTGGAAAACTAGAATAAAAGAATTGTGTGTTTATAAAATTCTTTTTTACTTGGTGATAACTTTTATTATATTTGCTATGTTAAGTTATCAGTATTCTTAAAAATTTATGATTATAAATATAAGATTATAGAAACTTAGTTCTATAATCTTTGTGTATTAAACAACTATGTTATAAAAGTTGTTTAGTCCACTGTACGCAATCACTCCTCTTTCGACCATAAATCTGCGTCGAGTGAGAATCTTGTATTTGCAGTGGGCATGTTTGATGGCACTGCAGCCTGGGCTATTGTACCAAGAGTGTTGACAATATATATTCTCAATCTCTGTTCACCATTGAGTTCTACACCTTGCTTGAATCTATACCATTCAGGGTCATTCTTATATGTAACTGTTGCAGTATTAGCTGCACCTGCCTGTTTGGTCAAGTTTACGTCAGCATAGAATACTCTTGCGAGCTGGACTACTGCTTCTGAAGACTTTTCCTTAGTGATTCTGATCTTGGTATTGAATGCAAGTTCATTTTCTGCTGAATCAGCGAACCTAATTCTTAATGCATGAGCTGTTCTTGCATCAGCGCCACCGCTGACTTGCTGTGTTCCCTGAATCGTAATCTTCTGACCTGCTGGTGCACGTACATCAATTGCCCAGTTCGTTGCGTTAGCTGCAACAGCCTGAAGAGTTACAATGTTCGTATTCAATTCATCAATGGATAACTGTTCACGTCTCCATCCTTTGTTCTCAAGATATTCAACATATTCATCATATCTTGACTTAGTTGCGATATTTACCATAATTTTATTCACCTTTTATTTACATTTAAATTTAAAAAATTTACAATTGATCAATAGTCTTAGAGCATTCCGTACATTGATGCTACAGAGTCGGTTTCACCAGCGAACTGGAGTCCTGCTTTATTCATTGCACCAAATCGTCTTTCTCTTTCTTCTATCAATGGAGGAGCCATTGCACCATAGTTCTTGCGCCTATTTTCTGCTTCTGGTGTTGATTGCATCATACCAAATCTGGTATCATGTGACTGTGGAGGTGCAAGTTCTCTAACATTAACTGTTGGTGCACTTGCAAGTTTACTCATTGCCTGATTTAACTGGCTTCTAAGTGAACTGTTTTCCTGAACCATTCTCTGAACATTAGACTGAAGTTGCTGAACATTACCATTTGATCGTGAAGCGTCTTCACCCATAATATCTATATTCCAAACTCTAAATGGTTTTGGTGCAAACTGATTAGTTATTCTTCCAAATGTATCAAGAGCTATTGATGCCATTAAACCTTTTCTTCCGTCTACAAGCATAGCTGTAGGCATATCAGTTCTTGCATCTGCTGTTGGGTCTTCAACATACTTTTTTATACCATACCAAATTAAACCTTTTGTTGCATTATTTGCAACATAAGCAAGTATTTTATCTTGCATTGGTGATGATGTTGTTACACCACTCTTAAATACTTTTTCTACACGTTTACCAGCCATTCCACCAATAAACAATCCACCAATTACTGCTCCACCTTCGATAAGTGCAGTAGATGCTGATTGTCCTAGTTTTTGTCTGGCTGTTTCAAATGTCATTGCCATATTTTCTTTTCTCCTTTAATTTTATCTTCTAGGGTAGGAACACCTTCCGGTGCTCCTATTTCTATGGTTTCCGCCTTTACATTTCTTCATTTTATTACCTGTTTATTAACTAATTGGTAATTATTACATTTCCCATGTTGCTTCGGGAATAGCACCAGTGTAAGGTGATTCAGAAGATGTTGATCCTTTCTTTCTTCCTCCTTTTCCTTTGCGTCTCTTTGTGCTAATTTTCATCTTTGCTAAACTACAGGTTGTCTTTACTCTAATGTGATTACCCACCTTTTTAACAGTGGCAGTGCACTTCTTTCTTGCTTTTCCTTTCTTAACCATTAGAATCACTTCTTTTTCATTGGACAATTTGCAGTCACAACAACTTTACCCTTTCGGATAGAAGATGTCGTTTTGCAGGGCTTCTTGGTCTTTCGACCCTTACCTTTCTTACCTTTCTTTCCTTTTGCCATAATTTATTCCTAAATTATCTCTTAGATTTTCTTCCACGTCTGGTTCTCTTTCTCTTTCCACATTTTCCATTAGCTTTCAATACACATCTACATTTCTTTCTTGCTGCCATAATATACTCCTTGAATTCTATTTTCTTGAATGTCTTGACTGTTTTTTCTTTATGTTCTTAGAGCGCTTTGCGCATTTACCATTTCTTTTTATGCATTCACAGCGACTTTTCTTTTTCGCCATAAATTCACCTTGAAATTGTGTAATTATCTTTTCTTGTGTATTAAGCAACTCTTTCTGCGGACGCCTCTTACACCAGTAATTTTTCCATGTAGTTTGCGATAAATCTTAAGCTTTCTGCAGCTTGTTCCTTTACTTTTCTTTCTTGCCATAATTATTTCCTTTATTTAATATTTTTATTCAAAAACATGCTTTGTGTACATATCCTTTTGTCTTTATAATTCTTCCATGACGTCTTCGATATACACCAATTTTCTTGCAACCAGTGGGTTCTCTGTATTTAGTTTTACCCTTTGGTCTGCCTACTTTTCTATGTCTTGCCATAATTACCTCATTTTCTTAATTTTGGCTTTTACACATGCTCTAAATCGAACACCTTTCTTTCCTTTACAGGCTCGTGCAGACCTTGCAAGTTTAGAACCTCTTCCACCCTTGTGTCCACCGCCTTTGCCTGAGGCACTTCCGCCTATTGTGCAACATTTCATATTTTGTTTACCTCGTTTATCTATGTATATTCGATTCCTATATAACAACAAAAATTTGATTTAAAAATGATTTAAAATTTACTTTATGTATTTATTGTTCGAACGTGATAATGTTCCCATTCTTCTTTTGGATGTAATACTACAAATAAAGATTTATCTTTACATACCATTTTATTTCCTTTTTTCTTTAGATCTTCAAATTCACATCCTGCATATACTAAGTGACCATTCACTGGATATGATTCAACTTTAGAATTATCAGGAATTTTCTCCCAAATAACAGAAACATACTCTTTACCATTCTGTGTGACATAATCCAGGTCAGGTATTTTAAACAAGTCATTTTTAATTTCATCATCTGTCATTGACCAGTATATATTTTTGTCACCATCTTCATCAGTTTGAACAACAGATATACGTTCTTCTATCATATATAGTTTAATGTCGGGATGATTCAAAGGATTAATACTTTCAAGTTTATTGTAATTAACTTTAGGTGGTTCGAATCCAGTGTCTAATTCATCATTTGGCATGAAACATTTGAAAATTTCAGTTTTACCATCAACAAATTTAATTATCATTGGGTATAAACATGGGCATGTCATCGATAAATTTCCTTATTATTGTTATTAAATTTGCTAAAGTTTTTCTGATTTTCTTAATAATATTTCAGATTAGAGGGCGGTCTAGTATAAGTCTATCATAGATTTCTAAGTATATAAATAGTTTTTTTGATTTTCATAAAAAGGGATGATTATTATATAATTATCAGTAGACTTTGTATATAATATTATTTTTTAATATAATATTTAAGTTATACAATAAATTTTAAATACTATTAGGTCTTATAGATAGTTGTATAATTTAGATTAATATTTAAATTATATTAATATAATAAGGAAGTATTAAAATGTTAAGACGAATAGAACAAAGAAAATTAACAAAAACACCAACTCATGCAGTTATAGCATTAAATAGGCAAACTTTAGAATTGTGCGGATTTCCAACTGGCGAAGAGTATAATGTAATATATGAAGATGGAAAAATAACAATCGTAAAAGAAGTAAAATCTGTAGAACTCTAGTTTAAGGTTAATTATGAAGACAAATAATTGGACAGAAGAACAAATTACCGATCTAAGAGAAAAATACTTATATTATCTTGATCATAAAGAAGAAGCAGAAGAAAAGTTTAAGAGAAAATGGAACAATATTTACAATAAAGCTCGAATGTTAAGTATAACATCAATGAAAATAAACAAAAAATGTACAACGTTTCTTGGTTGTCATGTTGCAGAAAAATTGTTGAGTTATATTTTCAAAGATGTAAAGAAAATGCCTTACGGAAATCCTGGTTATGACTTTATTTGTAATAAAGGATATAAGATAGATGTAAAATCTTCCACTTTGCACAAGAATAAATATTATACATTTTCTATAAAGAAAAATAAAATAGCAGACTATTTTTTATGTATCGGATTTAATAATATAGATGATTTAGAACCGCAGAAGTTGTGGTTAATAAAAGGAGAATTGTGTAATGAAATTGTATCGTTAACAATAACAAATACAGAAAATGATTTAGAATCTTTTAAAGATTATGAATTACCTTTAAAATTAAAAGAAGCAATAAATTGTTGTGAACTATTAAAAAGAAAAGAAACACAATTAACATCAGAGGAACAATTAAAACTAATAGAGAACAAAAAGAAATTTGAAATTGTAAATTTTAATTTTAAAATTGACAATAAAAAATTAGATAAACTAGAAATACAATATACAAATATTGTAAGAATGATTACAGATAGAAGATTTTACAAGGATGATTATATAAAAATTATCGAAGAACAAAAAGTTGAGATTGAGAATCGTGTTCTAAATACAGATTATATGAAATTAATTGAAGATGAAGCAAAAGAATTAAATAAATTAATACAAAGAAAAGAAACATACAAATCTAAAAGTTGTATTGATCAAATTGAAGATGTTATAGAATTATCAATGAATCAAATAATAAAACTAGATAAGTTAAACGATTTCAAAGAAAGACTTGAAAAGTGTATTTACTATTTAGATTGATTATTTTATTTCATCAAATATTTTATTACAGACATCTTAAATCCTTCTTTCATGTATATATTTTTATTTCTACATGCTTTTGATAAACATTTCCAAGTATTTTTTCCAACTTCTAATTTTATTTCTGTCTCCTTACCTACATTTTTTATAATATCTTCCTTTTTCAATATACCTTCTACATGAACTTTATCTATCCATCTTTCTATCATTAAATCATTCAACGATTTTTCATCTATAGATTTATTAGTCACCATTGACAAAGTATCTAATATTATTTTTGTTTCATTATCTACATATAATCGAACAAATATAGATGGATTGTCTTCATTTACAAATTCCATTCCATTATTATAATATTTCTTAGATGCTTCATTTTTAAATTGTTTATAATCTGAATTATAAGTTATTCCTAACATTTTACACACAGATTCATAATCTTTGTTAAAGTATAAAGTTATTAAATTCTGTAGAATAACTGTTATGTCGGTTGGTTTTTCAAAATCCATCTAGTAATTCACCTAATTTTAAATTTGTTAATGTAGATAATGTCTTCTGTATAGTAAGTATATAAATGTGATAATTGTTACAAGAATCAATAATTTCCTGTAACAATCTTCTTCTTTCATCGTTTTTATTTCATCTCTCTTATTATTTTATCCCATTTCAAAGCTATCTGATTCCAAGTATGTGGCTTAACGAATTCCAAACAATTTTCTGAACATTCTTTTCTAAGTTCTTTGTTTGTATATATTTCCTTCATTTTATTACTTAAATCTGATATATCTACAAGTTGTCGACTTGTCATATCAATTATCATGTCAGAATCGCTTATTTTTGTTAATAATCCTCTCTTTTTATCATCCTTTCTTATCAATTCAGTAAGTGATGTATTGTCTGGTGCTATTTGAGGAACACCGCACGCCATACTCTCGACATGTGTCAATCCGAAACCCTCGCTCGATGTTGCAGAAACATAAACATCTGATAAATTGTACAGTATAGACAATGCTTGTTCAGACCATCCACTGCTTCGCCATGTTCCATAGGAGAATGATACATTATCTTGTATTTTTAGTCTATTACAGAGTTCTAATAAGTCAAGTCCTGTAGGAGATTGTGGTTGACAGTGTAAGTGTAGATGCATTCTGTCTTTAAATTGTTTAGATTCAAGTAACAATGAAAATGCCATTAACAATCTATTTATTTTCTTTCGAAGAAGATGATTCTGTCCTACAAATAAATACACAAACTTATTATTAAATTGTTCTTTTAATCTATATATTGGAAGTTCACAAGTTTCTGTCCATTTATTATTTTTATAAGTACATATGTTAATTAATTCATCTTTAAACTTTGGACAAAACATTTGTTCAGCCACGGGAACATTACAGTTATAACAATCACACAACTTTCTTGGGTTTATAGATTCTTTTCCAATTTCAGTTGAATAGAAACAATATCTATTTGTAAGTTCTGACTTTTCTAATGGTTTATAAATCTTCTCATTGTAACCATGATAAATATAACCTAATGCTTGAACATCAGATTGTATCATTTGATTAAATCCATAAGCACATTGTGCGATTACTCTTCCACCATTCATAGCAACTAAATTTAAGTCTTTTGATACATAATCTGGTAGACCTATTCCCTCGGTAGGTGTATACACGATTGTTTTTGGAAATATCTTTGTAAGATGTCGTAAATCGGTGTACATTTCATTTATATATATTACAACATCTGGGTCAGTTTGCATTATATTATTTTTAAATTGTTCTACTTCACTTGTATGAGTTGCAAATGGCAAAGATTCTATATTATATGTATATTCAGGAACTACAGAAGTCTGAATTCCAGTCATTGTAACTTCATGTCCAAGCTTCTTTAATTCTTGAGCCAAGTTTTTCGTTACAATTGAGAAACCGCTGTTGGTTTTCAATGAATTTGAGAAAAAGTGTATTTTCATATTAATTATTCCTAAAATGTAAATCTATGTTCATCTATTTTTTGTTGAGCTATTGTTTTATTAAACCAATATTCTTTGTCTTCTTTACTTAACTCTTTTTTCGAAAGAATATTCGAATTAACAATAGGATAATCATCACACTCCAAACACCAAAAAGCTATATGTGGATTAGGAGGAATTATCATAAGTCCACCAATATATTCTCTTACAGAATTTTTATTACATCTTTCGCAATGTATAAGTTTCTTCGTTTCATCTTTTTTGTAATGGGAAAATCCTTGACTTACACATAAACCACCAATTCCTTTTAACTTACAACCAGTAATCTCTTCATCATTCTTACATGTATTACAATTTTTCATTGAAGTTTAATGCCTCCATCTACTTTTCTTGCAAACTTTATAGGATTAGCTTTTACATCTACTGCAGCCTTCTTCATGTCATGAAACATCTTCTTCTGTTCTTCCTGATCATAATTATCGATTAGATGTGGTTGTTCTATAAGTTGTTTAGTTAATAATATTTTAATAGTTTCATCTGGAAGCATTGCCATTCTTCTAATCCACTTTACTTGACTATCTACCATTTGTTTTATTTTTGAATCTTGTATATCTAATGTCATAATTTATTTCTCCTCAATTTTGACTATTTTATAACCTCTTTTCTTTAATTCTATTAATTTGCTCATAGAGAAACCAGTTTCATCTCGTACTCTTTTCATTTCTTTTAGTTCATCATTTTCTAAAGTCATTTATTTACCTTTGTTCATTTCTTTTACTTTGAATATATTTCACGTTTTCTTTTATTAAATTCAACACGATTTTTACGATACCATTCTCTTGAAGTTTTTCTCTGTTTTTCTCTAAATTTTTCTCTGTCTTCTTCTGACATATTTTCTAATCTTCTTCTACCAGAATTTAGAGAACAAAGCTGTCCTTTTCCCATTTAATATCACACTGCATCAATTGGATTTGGTTTAGTTTTCGATTTCATAATGTCAGATTTTATAGTTTCAACTAAATTGAGTGCTTCTTTTTTAAGTTCTTTGAAATTGAGTTCATTACTTTCTACCTCAACCTGAAGACAGTCACTAAATCCTATATGAATTCTATTAGTTCTTTCAGGTAAATTAAGTTCTGGATAATTTGACATTTACATCACTTGCCTTATAGTATTTCCAACTACATCATCTTCTGTTACTCTGTACTTGTTTCCTTGTGTTGCAGATCGTACTCTTATTTCATATACATCAAAGAATGTCCACTTTTCTCCTGGATATATCATTGTCTCATTCGAAGACCATGATTCTTTCATCTTATCTTCAGTTGTAACCCAATTTTTCTCAAGTTCTTCTTCAGATTGATGTGTCCATATTCCTGTGTCATCATCTACACCAGTTCTGTTTAGTAATGCATACATTACATCTGGTCCATCATTGATTAAATGTACTTTGTCAGACTTTCTTCCCATCGAATCAAATATTCTTATTCTATCATAACCATAAATTCCAGCATCTATATCTGATATTTGATCAAAGTCTTGTCTTTCTTCTGCTGGCATTGTTATTAATAATTGTCCAGTGTTAAATCTATTTGGATTCTTTTGTTCTGATTTTAAGTCGAATATAAGTTCATCTTTTATATTTGAAAACTTTTTATCTTCTTTTTCTTCATTTATTTTTTTGTTAAGCGAATCTTCTTTTTCTTCATTTATTTTTTTGTTAAGCGAATCTATTTTTTCATTCAAAATTCTGTTGTTCATATATTTTAAATATTCTTCATCTAATTCTCTTGTAATTGGCTTTTTAACATCATCAAGTGTATTCATTAATGATGCAATATTTATTATTAGTTTTCCATTTTCTATTTTGTATTCCATGTTATTTATCTCCTATGTTATAATTGTTTAATGCCATGTCATTCCATATTTTTCCAGATTTACATGTAGAACAGATAGTTTTGGTGATACAAATATCTTATAACCATTTGCTCTTGCGTTGTTACAAAATTCTACTTGTTCTGAATCACTATTACCACTGTATTTAGTATTTTTCAATACTTTATATTTCATTAAATAAAATGAACCTACACTGCTAACTTCGATTGGTGTGTTGAGATTAACATATTCACCTATATCTTTATACCGAAATTCTGTTTCAATTTTTCCTTTTTTGGTTCTATTATTTAATGATTGACTGATTTTCTTTAATTCTATTAATTTTGAATCTTGCTTAAATTTTTCATACTTTCTTTTATTATCATGTACATTTATGTTATGATCTATATATTTTGATAAATATGGACTATAGTGTTCAAATTTATTTCCATCTATATCTCTAAATGCTAACGTGTCATAAAAGTATGAATTTAGTTTATCTTTATAATTATCTATGTATATCATAGGTGCTATTATATCTGCTTTACAAACTTTCATATATTCAATTAGTTTATGTACAACATCCTTTTCAAATTTAATATCTGAATCTATAAATAAAATCAAATCTTCATCATTTAGTTTGTTTTCATATATTCCTTTTATTGATTCGGATAATAGATAATTTCTAAGAGTTGCTAATTTTTCAAATCTGTTATTTTCAGTGTTAGTTATATTATATTTCTTATACCATATGTTTAATATAGATGATGATATTCTATAAGTATTTAATATTTTTGTTGTATAATCTACATTATCAGAATCCAAGAATGCAAATCTTATTTTTAATAAATTATCACTAATATCATTATAATAGTACATATTCTCTATAGATTCGAAGAAGTCATCTAACCACAATGAAGAATTTTTGAACATTGAACATACTAATAAATTCTTTGTTTTAAATGATTCATCCCTAACTTCCATAACATTCCATCGTTTTTGCATTTCAGTTCTATCTTTATCTAAATGTTTCATTGAATATTGATCTAATGTTATTAGATTATTTATAGTCATTTCTTTATCAAATATGTTATAAGTTTTATTATGTATAACTATAGGAATTTCGTGGACTGCTCTTATCCATTTTGTATATTTTCTATTTAAGAATCTTATTTGATAATCTTCCTTGTGTATGTCTATGTTCTGATCTCCAATTCTTGGAAATCTAAATAAAAGTGGTATTATGTTCTTATCTAAAAATTTATATACAATAGCTTTCATGTTTTTCAAAAATACAGTATTGAATCTTTCGTCTGTATCAATATGTAAAACATAATCTCCTGATGAATAATTTTGAATTTCATTTCTTAATTCTGAAAAATTATTAGAAATTCCATTCTTCTTATATATTATTATTGGTATTTTACAACCTTTAGACATCTGTAAATCATATAATTTATCTATACTATTATTATTATCTGAAGCATCACTAACTAATATTTCATCAACATAATCATATATATGATTTACAGTTTCCTTTATTAAATCACTTTCATTTCTTGTTAATATACAAGCTGAGATTTTAACTTGTTTATTCATAATTATTCCTAGTACATATGTATATAAAATTCATTATTTACAAATTTACAAAATTCTAAATCTTGATTTTTATCAATTTTAAGAGATTCTTTCATCGAATTTAGTATGTATTCAGGTGTTGTAATATTAGAAATACCATATTTATCCATTTCTATACATCCATATTCGTATATATTATAAAACCATTTAAATATTTTGTCTCTACACTTACTAGTTTTTGTTCTATCACAAAAATTCTTACATATAATTTTTGTATTTTCTATTTTATTGTTCTTTTCTATGTCATTCAATTCTTCTGATTTATTATAATAATTTATAAGTTTTTCTTCAAATTTTTTAAAATAATCTATGGTTTCATTATATGGATCAACTATAGGAATATCTGCATAATAAATTTTTTTCATTTTAACCTCATTTCTTGCATTAATAATATATCTTAATTGTTCCCAATTTCTTATTTTTGAGATACTTAGTTTTCTAAATATGAATCTTGGTCTATGTTGAGTAGAAAGATTCTTATGAACTTCAAACCCACACATCGAAAACATATTTTTTAACTGATCTGGATGTAATAAGTTTGTATGACCAAGATTCCACATCGGTAAATCAGATGGACTTGGTACATCTATATAACATAAACCTCCAACTCTTAACACTCTCCACATTTCTATACATGCAATAAATGGTGATAAGAAATGTTCAAATGCTTGAATCATCATTATTCCATCAAAGGAGTTTATTGGAAAATTAAGACAATTCATATCTGTATTAATGAGATCAATGTTATATTGTTCTTTTGCCTTTGTAACATTATCTTCTCCTATAGTTATTCCAGTTACATTGTATCCTCTATTTTTAAGAACATAAGTTTCTCCTCCATCTCCAGCTCCTATATCTAAAATTTTTGGATATTCTGACACTGGTGCATTTGATGTAAATTCGTTTATATAATATAAACAACCTGCATCTGATGTATCTTCTATATCAGAATGTTCATAACCACGACCATCTGTATCTAATTTCTTTGTAAGTGTTAGATAAGAATTCCACCACTTATTAAAATTATTTTGTGTAAGTTCTTTAGATTCGTATATATTTACAGATGGTGTATTTGATACCGTAATATTCTGTGGTTCTGGGATTATAATTTTAGGTTTATATTCATAAGATGATTCGATTTTCTCTATTCTCTTAATATTCATCTTATCAGAATTTCCTGAATTATCTGCATATATCACTGTAAAATTTTTAAGTAACGTTTCTTTACATTCTTTTTTAGATTCTATAATATTTCCTAGGTTGTCTAATGATATTTCTCTCATAAATTCTCCTAAATTTTCCAACCATCACATTTAAAACAATCAATGGATGGATATAATGTTGATACTCTTTTCTTGGATAACCAGTTTTCTATTCCATTCTCTTTTACATTTCCATAACTAAACTCGAAATTGTAACAACATCTAACAACATTTCCATGAGCATCTATTACAAGTGGATTTTCAAACATTGGACATGCTCGAAGTGACTTCTTTTCTTTATCGTATAATTCATTGTAGTTTTGTGTATTACCGTTCCAATTCATTAATTCATAGTTAGATACATTATCAACATATTTATTCCAGAATTTTATAAAATATCCTAGTTCCTTTATATTTTCAGATGTTCTAATAAACGAAACTGTTGTTTTTGGTGTTTTTACTGTTTTATGTTTTCTTTTATTGCAGAATATTATTATATTATTATATGTTTTATCTACATCTAATCCTTTCATTACTCTATCATAAATATTTTGTGAAAGACCATGAACTGAAAATATTATAGATGATATATTCTCATTTGCGAGTATCAAATCATCCCATTTATGAAGCAGACTTGCATTTGTAAATATTACAATCTCCATTTTTGGATTTACATCTTTTATTATATCTAATATTTGAGGTAGTCTATTATCAGATAGTGGTTCATACATTCCGCACAATGAAACTATTTTTAGATTTGGAAATTTTAATAAAGTATTTTTAAAATCTTCAAGTGGAGTAAGATAAAATTCTCTACTTTTTGTATGGTTTGGACATATTATACATTTTGCATTACATAAAGTTGATGTTTCTATTGTAATATTTGTAATATCATTAATATTCATTAATATCCCTTCTTAATATATTCCAAAGGTGTCATTTTACAAACTAATGGCATTTCATATGGAATTGGAACATCACAATTCTGTTTTCCTGTTGGAATTAAACTTCCTTTATGTTCTAATAATCTTACAGTTTCCTTGTGGGCAAATTCCATTACTTGTTCATCAGTCATTTTTTTACCAGTTGACACATTATATTTATGTTCCATTATAGAGTTTTGTGCATATGTATAATACCATGATCTCTTAAAATGATATTCTGCTGGTTCTATATCCTTTGGTGGAATTCTTCTCATGTGTGCAGTTCTTACAGTGTATATCTGTTGTTGATCTACATTTATATATCCTGGTGAACCTTGACCTCTATATCCCTGATTTGGAATTGATTTATAAAATAGTGCACCATCATTTGTAAATTCGTCTGGAATGTAATCAATATGTTTAAAATCGTGTAAATAATCTGCATATTGTGAAAATCTAAATCCTGTTCTATATGGATGTGTTTTAACAGTTTCATCTATAAGTTTTTGTCTTGTTGAATTATAAAGTAATTGATCAGAATCCAGTTTCAATATAAAATGAGGTAAGGATGTTTCAAACAACTTGTGTGCAATTTGAGTTGCTAATGTCATACTTGTAGACTTTCCAAACTCATCTTGTCCTTTTTTACAAGTGGTTTTGAATACATTTTCTATATTTTCCATCGTTGGAGTAAATTCAACGATTTTATCATTTATATCAATTTTTGACAATAGATTATGATCTCTTTCTAAACGATGTATTGCACCAGATTCGGGATTATTTATATCATAACCAGCATTCACTACAACTATTTTATCTACTAAATTGTACATTGATGCAACACAATAATCAGTCCATGATGGATATGTTCCAGTAGTTGTGATACCTACGATTTCTATCATAATTATACCTATTTAAAGTATATACATTTTTCTTTATATTCATCACTTTCTCGGAGTATTCTTTCGAGACTACCTATGGTCATCCCACGTTTCATTTTTCCACCATAATTTATTAAACCTCCATCGTCAGGATATCTTCTAAGAATTTTCATGTAAGTGTTTATGACATTATCTCTTATGTTCTCAGGTATTTTATTCATTTCATTTTCAATTATAGAATCATTTATATCTTGTGAAATTAATTGATTTGATTCAATTTTTGGTGAATTTATTGAATTAGGTTCTATTTTTATTTTTGGAATCGATGATGACCATTCGTAATGAGAGTTTCCAGGAATTGGAATTTCTTTTTTAAGACTTGAAATTAATTCATTCTCAAGTTTTGTTTGAGGCATTATATTTATTCGTTTTGGATTTTTTATATTATTTAAAATTAATGTTATATCTTCTTTTTTGATAAATCCATTATTGATGTCTTCAATAAATTTCTTGGTTTTTATAGGATCAGCATTTGTTCCTAGTATTCTAAGATATTCTGACTCTATAAATTGATAAAGTTTTCCTGATTCACTTGTACATTCTGGATCTTTTATTCCATCTTTGGTTATTATAGTTTTTACAGTTTGTACTGTATTTTCAAGTTCCCTTGGATGTAATATCTTATAATATGCGTAAAATGAACGAAGTTCTGAATCAGTGTGTCTGTCGTTGTCATCTTTGTGATCTATAAAGAATTGTTTAATATTAGATGGAATATTTCCATTTCTCATAGATTTTTGCATCTTTTCCCAAGAATCGATGTTGTATTTATCTGTTATGGAACGCAAAGATTTCCATTTTTCACCAAATTCTTGAACTCCTCCTCCACCTATAAACCAATTTCTACAACCATGACTATGCAAATCAGCATCAGTTTTTATGTGATCATAATAATATTCTTTTGGTGCTTCGATTACCTTTAAACCAGTTCCATGTAATGTATGATGAACTTTTCCTTTATATTCTAATCTATCTTGATATTTTACAAGAAGTTCTTTATGATAAGTTGGTACACTGTGAGATATTATTTCATTTTTATCAATTAACTCAAGTGGTCTTGGTATAAATGTAAAAGGATATGCAGTTCCTTCACCTTTAATCATATAATCATGTGCATTTATTGTACATATTGTAGATTTACTCAATTCTGATCTTGTTACAAGTAAATCTAAGTTCTTTAATAAAGAATAACTTGGAAATTCATCACTGTCACTGATTAGCATCCAGAGTTTATTCTTATCATAACCTTTTTGTACAGCAACTTCTCCAGTTTTTCTTATATATTGGGTTCTCTTGAAAGAAAAGTCTTCTTTCCAATCAATTTGATGTAATGTTGCTCCTATGCTATCAAATTCTTCTTTAACCTGTATCATTGCTGGATGATAATGAACAATTATCAATTCATCAACATAAGGTCTTACTCTTTGAGCATTTGGCAGAGCTTCTTCTGGATTTTCACATATTGTACAGTAGAATACATTGTATTTTTTGTTTGATTTATTTTCTATTTGTTTGCTTTCTATTTGTTTATTGAATAATTTTTGTAATTGTTCTTTTGTTATATTTGAACCATTTTGTATTTTTGGAATTTCAAAAGTTGGTGTTATTTTTTTATCTCCAAATACATCTATGTTGTCTGTTATCATTAATATCCCTTCTTTATATATTCTAATGGAGTCATTTTACATACTAATGGTGGTGAATATGGTATTCTTTCATCCATCGGTAAACTTTTTATGTGAACACCTACTTCATTTTTTGTAGAAATAGCATTATCATGTGCTAATTTTTTTACTTCTTCTAAAGTCAACTTTTTGCCAGTTTTTCTGTTGTAATCATGTTCCATTATAGAATTTGGTCCATATGTATGATACCAATATCTCTTAAAATAATATTCATATTTATCTACATCTGGAGGAACGATTCTTCTCATGTGACTTGTTCGTATATCATATATTTGATGTTGATCGACATTTATTCCACCAGGACTTCCTTGACCACTGTATCTTTGATTTGGATTTAATCTATAAAACAACGATCCATCATTTGTAAATTCTCCTGGCAATCCAGGTGATATGTGTTCAAAGTCATCATGATAGTCTGCATATTGAGCAAATCTAAATCCTGTCTTTCTATGATTTTCAATTAGATTTAATAATTGATCTCTTTTTATTTGATATAATATTTGATCACTATCAAGCTTTAATACCCATCTTTTTTTGTTCTGTGGATTTGGTAAATTATAAGCTATCATATTTGAGAATGTCATATTTCCAGATCTTCCACATTCGTCTTTTTCTATTTTACATAATCCAGTAAATAACTTTTTGATAGCATCTTCAGTTGGTGTATATTCAATTATTTTATTATGAATATCTATTTCTTCTAATTGTTTATGTTCTCTTTCTAATCTACATGTTGGAAAAGTTGGATTGTCTATATTATAACCACCATTAACAACTACAATTTTATCAACGTGATTATAAAAACTTGCTACTGTATGACTTATCCAACTTGGATATGTTCCACATGTACTTATTCCTATTATTTCTATATCTTCTTTTATCATTTCTTCACCATATTAATAACAATTATAAAATCTCTATAAATCCAGTTCCAGTGTGTAAATGACTTTCTTTTATAACTTTCCAATATTTTCCACTTCTTTCTTTTACTTCATTCCAAAAATGTTTTGTTGCACCCTTAGTATCTCCTTCAGAATCTAAATCGATATCGTGAAATGCTATTATTCCACCTTTTCTAACATTCCATCCAAATGTATAAAAATCTGATTTAGTTTCTCTATAAACATGTCCACCATCTATAAAAAGAAAGTCTATTTTCCTATCTCCAATTATTGATAAAAATTGTTTATAAGTTCCAAGATTCAAAGAATCTCCATGTACAAATTTTACTCTTGTATCTTGAGTTATCAATGGACTTAAATCATTATCAGAATCAATTCCAATTACAATACCATTATATGTTATAAGTTTTCTCCATATATTTAAAGTTCCACCATGTTTAACACCTATTTCTACTATTATTTTAGGATTTAACTTAATAACTTCGTTTGCAATCTCACAAGTCTCTTCTTCTTCCATGTCAGTTTTAATATACTTAAACGATTGATTTACCATATTTTTTATGTCAGTCAATGATACACCTTTCTTTTCGTTTATTAGTTTGATTAAGTTTTCTTTTGATATTATTTTAGATTCTACTTTTTTTGGTAAATTTTCCGTTATTTCTGCTTCTCCATTTAAAGAAAAGAATTTGAGAGCATACTTTTTCCAATTATCAAAACTAAAGTCTTTATGAGCATCTTTAAATTTATCATAGAAGTTCTTAGGATTTTCAATAAATTTTTCTATCTTTTTTAATGATGTTCTGTCATCTTCTTGTAAATATAACAATTCCTCAGGACATTTGTACATTCCATTTGAAACTGTAAAAATTTGATTTTTTTCTTCTATACCATCACCTATAAATAACAATGGTTTACCAAGACTTATCATATCAACTATACAATTTCCAGATGAAAATCCTCCAACTGTTGTACAAATATCAGAATTTCTTATGTAATATATAATATCAAGATAATTACACTCATTACTATATGTAAAATGTAATTTATGTTGAGTTTCATTACTATTTACAAACTTTTCAGATGGAAATAAGTTTACTATTTCTTTACTTTCTATAAGTACATTTATATTTAATATATAACCTTTGCTTTTCAGATAATTTATTATAAGTATTTCCTTATCTAAATATTTTTTATTTGAATTAGAACCATCACTCCATGTACTATAAAACATTGATATATTTAAATTTGGTAGATTAGGACTATATTCATAATCAAAAAATCCTAATTTTTTATCATCTCTAAATACAGATATTGGATATAATACTGGTAAATAGTGTATTATGAACGGCATTCGTAACTGATGTTTTTCAAATGCCATGAACGATGGATGTGTATATACTATGTTTGAACTCACTTCATTTTTATATTTTTCATACAATTTCAAATCGTCAGGTTCATAACCCATAAATATAACAGTTCCATATTTTGAGTTGGAGTATGGAAGTTTTGAAAATGTTAGTGCATAATCATAATATTTTAACTGTGGTTTATTTGTTAAATATGCATCCTTATAAATATTTATTAAACCATTATTCCAACTATTCTTTATTATATGTACAGTAAATCCAAGATCTGCAAGTCCAAATCCCATGTTTAACGGTATTCTTCCTTCAGCTCTCATGCTATCATAATGATCTTTTCCAACAACATCATCTGTTGTAAAAACTGCTATAGTTTTCATTATTTATCCTAAACAAAATATTTTTTAGCTATTTCTTTCCAATTATTAAAATCTAAGTCTTTGCATGATTCCTTAAATTTATTATAAGAGATTTCTGGATTTGCTATAAAATCTTCAAGTTTTTTTAGAGATTCTTCTTCACTTTCGTGTATATATATGAAATATTCTGAATATTCACACAAATAATTTGTAAATATATCTTTCTTTATATCAACAATACAATCTGATATAAATACAAATGGTTTCCCAGATGAAATAACTTCACCTAAGCATGATGCAGCTTGTCTTGAACCAATCAATATACACATATCAGACGATAAAACTGAATTAATAACATCTATATATCGTGCTTCTGTATCATATATAAATTCTACATCCTTATTATCAATATTAAATGGATTTACAGTATTTTTTGAAGCTGTATGTATAATAAGTTTTACTTTATAACCTTTATTTCTAAGGAAATCTATTACAAGTTGTTGTTTTTTGAAAGTTATTCCTGCTCCTTTACTTTCATTATAACACGAATATATTTTCAATTCTTTCTTTTGTTCAAATTGTTCAAATTTATATGGTAAAAATCCTACATTTATAGATGGAATTGGATATAGTCCAGGTAAATACTCAAATTTAAATTTATCCATCACACTTAATTTTCTTGCATATTCAAGTATATGATTACTAACACCTGTATATATGACATTACTATTTGTCATTTTTATAAAATCGTGAACTTGATTAACATATGTAAAATTCCAATCCATAAATACTAAATTATCAAATGTTATTTGATCTAAACCAGATAATGTCCACGTTAAAACATAATTATAATGTCTATGTATTGGTAAATTTGATAAATAAACATTTGGATAAACTTCTTTTTTACCTTCAATTTCCCATTCATTAAATATTATATTTACTTCAAATCCCATTAAAGATAATCCAAATCCAATATTTAATGGAACTCTTCCTTCTGAACGAAAAGAATCATATTGATCTCCTTTAATCGGAGTTCTCATCGGATTTACTACACGACATGCTACAGTTTTCATATTAGTAAGTGGATATTTATCAGATTCTAATTCAAGTTTTTTATTTTTATTCAATGAATTCTTTATTGAATTTTCTAATTGTAACACAAAGAAGTTTACCATTTTATTGATCTCATATTATATTAAAGTATTTTGTATAATTATTCCATTCTTCATCATTATTTACAATTTTTTCAAATTTAGCAAAGTTTTTTGTTGAAATAGAATTTTTTGTAGAATTCATATTGTCTAATATATATTGACAAGTTGCTAAATAATACCATGCAAATGCATGATCTGGATATTTCTTTACAATATTTTCAAAGAAAGTCATAGCTTTTTCATATTGACCAATTCTTATATTATAATTATGTACAAAATTAACATCTAAGTTCATTAAATATGCTTCTTTTTCAATTTTAATTGGATCAATATCTGGTGTTTTTATATTTGCTTTAGATATTATATGATTATTCATATTATCATCTAATAAATATCCATTTTCTACACAGATGTCATATAATCGACTTCCAACTATAGGAATTGCTATAAAAAAATGTACCCAATCGAATCCTACATTTTTTAACATATTTAACGTTTCTAATCTGTGTGATTGTTTTTCTCCTGGAAGTCCTATTACAATAAAAGCATGAACTTGTATATCATTTTTCCTAAGGATTTCTACAGCAGGTTTTATCATTGATACTTTAAGTGGTTTATTTATTATTTCTTTTAGAACATAATCTGAACCTGATTCTATTGCTAATGCTACAACAGAACATCCTGCTTCTTTTAGCAATTCTCCAATTTCTTCATCTATAGCATAGACAGCAAGACCATTAGGAAATTCTATTTTTATGTTGTAAAATTGTAATCTAATTAATATTTCTTTTGTTCTTTTTACATTACTTAGAAAATGATCATCTTCAATCATAAGTGTTGTCATTCCAAGTTTTATCATATTATCTACTTCATCAATAACTTTTTCAACACTCATATATCTTACTTTCTTACCGTGCAGCTTTCCATTTGCACAAAATACACAATCGAATGGACATCCTCTTGATGTATGAATACTCATTTCTCTTTTATTAGTATAAGCACCTTTATCCAATGAACGATTGTTGTAATCATCAAGATTCACTAAACTATAATCAAAAGTTGGTATATCATCAAGATTGTAGACAAAAGTATGTAATGGTTTCTGTTTTTCTTCTAAACTTTTTCTTGTTATCCAAGATTGATGTTCAAAATTGTATGACATTTCAGAGTGTAGAAATTCTACCATTGGAATTTCTCCTTCTCCGTAACAAATAGCATCAATCCATGGACATTCTTCTAATATTTTTGAGTAAAGATTTGTTGGTAATCCTCCACCAGCAATAATATAAACATCATCTAAAAGCATTTTTACAGTAACTGATATTCTTTCAAGATATTGATATGATGTATTAAATAATGCAGATATTGCTACAACATCTGGTTTAAATGATGTCAATTTCTCTGTAAATTTCTCAGGAAGACAATTATTATTCCCTTTTTTAATTTTAACATTAAAATCGAACAATTGAGTTTCTACATTTTCTACATTCTTTTTGATATATGTATCTATAGACATTATACCATAAGGTATTGTAAATACAGGTAGAACTGTCTTTTTATCATTATTCTTAACATCAAAGTAAGGTGGAATAACATATAAAATTTTTGTCATAATCTTATTCACTTATAATATTCTTAAATTCTTTCTTTAAATTATCTCCATAATAATCTGACATAATTATATCATTTCCATCAAAATATAACCATTCTATCCATTCACCAAGTTCCGTGTATCCAAAAACAATTATTCCAATTTTGTTGTCTTTTTTAAATACTATTGAAAATCCACCTTCGATGTTAGATTCTGTCATTTTAGAAGTTATAATTGTAGAACCTTCTAAATATTTATTTAATATTCCTGTCATTTCATTATCTCTCATGATATCTCCTCAACATTTCCAAATCCACATTTGATTATTTGTCCTTTAAATTTTATTTCTTTTAAGTAATTATACATTTCTTTAAAATGTGTTGGAGCACCAATCACAATAACATCATCTTTAGTCGCTTCTTTTAATTTGTCAGTTGAATATATTTTCTGACTGTTTATTGTTTCTTTTTGAGTTCTTTCATTATTATCTATATAATACTTAATGTTACAATCTTTTAGAGGACTCATTGATAACATCATATTCATGTGAATTCCGAGTCCCCAAATATAGACATTCTTTTTACTATCAACTAAATTTTTTAATATATCATTATTATCTAACGAATTCACTTTGTTATGTTCATCAAACCAAGACTTTATTTCAAATGCAAGTGTAAAATCAGAAATATTTATCTTTCCCATGTTAATTTTTTTGAATATACACCATACACAAGGCATTTTTAAATCTCCTTCTACCCTTGTGCTATATCCAGAATCAATCTTTAGAAATCCATTGTTTTCGAATAGATGGGTAAGATGAAATTTGTCAAAATGAACTATATGTTGAAGATAGAAATATCTCAATGGAGATACATCTTCAAATTCATCATACCTATATGCATCAGGAACTTCTACATAGACAATTCCATCATCCGACAGTTTATCATATAAACATTTCAAAGCAGATTTTAGGTCTAACACATGTTCAAGTACATGAGAGAGTATAATAACATCTGCTTTTTCATCGAACGGTATATTTAGAACCGAACCTTGTTCAGCATTTATTCCACCTTTTTTCAATAATTCTACACAAGATTCTGATAAATCTATTCCATATAAACTATTACTGCCTAGTTCTTTTAATTTCTTCAACAATAATCCATTTCCACAACCTATGTCAAATATTTTATTTTGTTTATTTGTATATGATGATATATTTTCTATTATGTTTATAATATAATTTTCTTCATTTTCATCAATTTTTCTTGATATGTATGATGGACTATAAAAATAATCTTCATAAAATTTATTATAATCTTCTTGATTTAAAGGTGTATCATATTTCACAAATCCACATCTTGAACAACAAACTATATTATAAAAATTTCTTAGTGGATGATTATCTGTTAGTGTATAACGAAGTTCTCCTATATTATCACCACAAATATTATTACATACAGGACAAAATTGATACATTATATTATTCATTTTATCTTTCCTTATAAATTGATTATTTTTATTATATCTTCTATACTACTACTTCTTTCGAATGATGAAATTGACAGTAACGGAACTTTTTTTCCGAAGTTATTCTCAACATATTTTTTAACATTCTTATAATCACTTCCATCTAAAAATGAATATGTTATACACAATTCTGGTTTAACATCTTTAACATTGAATTCTTTATCTTTATCGTTTAAATAAAATCCAGCTTCTTCGTCCATATTTATATAACCACAACAATTTCTCCAATTTTCATGGTATAATTTTTTTATTAATTTTATAAAATAATAGTGTCTTGTTGTTCCTATTAAAATCCAAGGTTTTGAATCTATTAGTGCCATTTTTCTCATTAAAATTTTGTCTTTATTCATAACCTTATTTATTTTATCTACATATTTATTTGCTAAATTATAATCTATATTATTCAATTTAATTTGAATATTATTTATTCCATCTAAGTTTGGTTCAAACCAATCAAATTTATTCTTATCATGTATAATATAACCATATTTAAAACAATGTTCGTATAATTTAGTTCCTGGATATGGTGTATAAAAGAAACAATTAACACTATCTGGCTTAGCTTTTTCCACAAATTCTAATGCACAATTGTAATCATATTCTCCTTGTGTTGGAATTCCAAACATTAAATTTACAGTAGAGTTTAATCCATATTTATGACATAGTTTTATAGCTTCATAACATTCATTAACAGAATAATTCTTATTTAAGAAATTTAATAGTCTGAATGATGTTGTTTCCACACCAAAGTTTACAGTTTCAACACCCATTGATACAAATTCTTTTGCTATATCTTCATTAAAAGTGTCAACTCTGCAAGATACCTGACTGCTGAATGATATATTAGAATCCTTTATTAGTTCATGAAATTTCTTTAATCTTTCTAATTTGTATGAGAATAAATCATCAAGAAAATGAAAGTTCTTTACACCATAATTGTTGTGTAAGTCTATTACATATTTTGCAACATTTTCTATTGGAAATGCAAAGAATTTCTTACTTCCAGAATGACAGAATGTGCAACTATAAGGACAGCCAATTGCTGTTAATACAGTTACTGTTTCAGTCTTCTTCATTCTTTCTATTTGACTATTTGAATAAAAAAAGTTTGTGTAAACACTCTTATCTTCGTGTTGTTTACCATTTATAATTTCACCATTAAATAACAAATGAGTTTTTAATATATCTTTCCATACTCCCATACCATCTCCAACTATTACAGCATCAAAAAATCCACTTTTTATAGTTTCATCTGGCATTAAAGTTGGATGTATTCCACCTACTATTATAGTTGTGTCGTTTAGTAAATTTAATGTTATATTTCTTACAAACTCTGCCAATTTAAATGCTTGATTTCTCTCAAATGATTTAAATGAGAAACTTATAATATCTGGTTCATATTCTAAAATAAAATCTTTCACTTTGGTGTAATCTTTGAGATTTGATTCTACAAAGTATATGTCAGTTTCCCAACCATATTCCTTTGTCAATGCACATAACATTGATGCACCAAAGTTAGAGTTCTCTGTAAATATAAACATTAAAAGTTTTTTCATATTCTACTCACACAAATCTTTATCAATTTCTATATATTCACCAGCAGATTTTATAGATTCTGATTCATAGTCGTACATAAAATGAAAAATTTCATCTTTATATAAATACATCCATAACATTTCATGTTTTGTTTTTAAGTATTTAGGTGTTGCACCTAAATTTTTTAAAACTTCAATTATATTATTTGTATATAAATTATAAGTTTCATCGTCTAATATGGGTTCTGGAATTAAATGTATGTTATACGAATCTTTTTGTTTTTTGAAATCTGGATTTATCAAATATAAGTCTATATCAGAATCAACTCTTGCTGTTCCTTTAGCAACAGAACCTACGATATATGCTTCGATTATAAGTTTCTCTCTTAATAATGGGCATACAAGTTCTATTGCTTTCATTATTTTATCTTGAGTTATCTTAGTTATTTTCATAATTTATTAAATACCCACCTTTCATTCAATAAAAATAACGCCATAAATTGTAGATAATATGTACGTGATTTATCATCATTTATATTAATTATTACATTTGACATATTTTGTATATCTATATTGCTCAATTCAACTTTTCTATTATTAATAATTTCATCAAACAACTTATATGACATAAGTAAATTTGGAATTTCACCACGGTTTATTGTAATAATCTCAGATTCTCTGCCCACATTTTCAACTCCTTATTTTCTGGAAAATACTTTGCAAAATGAAATACTGAACCTTTAGTTTCTTCATATAACATTGGTAATGAATATTTATCAACATTCTTTAAATTTATGTTTCCATCACTCTGGAATATACTTTTGTCTCTTTGACAGGATAAGAACAATTCAGAAGGACTATAACCAAATATCTTTTTGAAATCTATAACTTTCTTATCCATCATAACAACACTTTGATAATGTTGATTAAGTTGAGATTCTGTTTTTTCTACTGAAAGATACTTTCTTACAAATTTTGAAGCAGTATTTCCAATCCGAACTCTCTGCTTAGGATTTTTTCTTAAATATTCTATTCTTTCAGCAAATTCTTTTTCATTGTGAACTACAAATCCTGTAATATTATCAAATACAAAACATTGTTCTGAATGATTATTTAATACAATTGGGACTAATCCCATCGACATTGCTTCTAACAAAGCATTTTCAGTTGTACCATAATGATTTGGGTTAAGTATGTAAGCAAGAACATTTATTTTTTTAAGTTCTTCTACAACATTCGGGACAAATCCTAAAAATTCAAGTTTATCAGTTTGTTTTTCTAAAATTTCTTTATTATGCAAATCTCCTATCACTTTTACTTTAACATTTGCTTCATTTATAAAATGTGCATAACCAGGATGCATTTTTGAAAATACTGTACTTCCAAAGTATCCAACTGATAATTCTTCATCAACAATTCTGTTTATTACTGGAAAATCTTTAAATCCACCACTACTAAATACACAATTATTCAATGTAAATCCGTATGGTGTGTATCTACATCTTGTTGTACTAATATATTTATGAGATTTTAATATTAAATCTGTTGGTATTTTAGGATTAAAGAAACCATTATTATGACAAATTGTTAATAATCGAATTTCTGGAATTTCAGTCTTACACAAATATTGTATTAATAATGGATGATTCCAGAACTCCAATTGTGATATATCAGAATGTCTAATTAGACATGATAGTTCTGTTATAATAGGTTGAATTGTAACTTTAGTTCCTGTTTTACGAATTTTATCTAAGAATTCATCTTTTTCTGGTTTTTCTAAACAAACTATTTGATGTTCAGTTTCTGGATGTGCTATTTTTGCTTGTTCAACTAATCCAGATAGAAATTTTCCTATGCCACCGCCTAAGTGACTTGTTATATGCAATATTCTCATATTAAATCTAATAATCAAGTATCGAACTTTGTTTTTTTAACAAATCAAAAGTATAATTTCCAGTCACAAGACCATAAAATTCATTTCGATCCAACCATCTCGTTTTTAAGTAATCCCACAATTCTTTGTTTCTAATATAACCAGGAAAGTACTTTGCTATGTCATATTTATCTGTAAAATGAATCCTCATCATATCACTTCTTGAATTAACATCATTTCTTTCAAATAAACCCAGTACTGTCAAATCTTTAATTAAACTTGTATTTGTTATATTTTTATTATTAATCATACAACAAAATGAACTATTACATTCGTTTATACGAGACATTACAACTACTATATGTGAATATATAAGTTCTCTTTTTGATCCATCTTTTCTTCTTAAGTATGTTATAAAGCTATTATAATTTTTATTGATCTTAAAATTGTTATACATACTAGATATTTCATTTGTAGTATAACCAAGTCTTTTTAACATTTCATAAAATATAATTGATCTTTTCTTTTGAAGTAATCTGTAGTCATTATCTTTAGAAAGTTTACAAGTTTGTGAAATGTTCAATAAAAAACTCCAATCTTCCTTTAACATTTCATTTATTTTACCATCATATGTTATAGTGAATATTTTTACAGTTTCTAACTTCCACAATTTATAAAGCCAATCCATATTTATAGAAACCTGCTTACTCGAACTATTTAGATAATTTAAGAATTTTTTATCAAAGAAGAGCCAGCATCTTCCAGAAATTTCTATATTTTGTTCAATTTGTCTTTTTATATTATCTTCAAAATCTGAAACATATAATCCATTTTTATGAATATGTACAGATTGTATTTCTATTGGTAAATTTTTGTCTAATATCATTATATCTGTATTATTAAATTCTCTTACAATAATACTATCTGGAAAATTTTCAACTAAAAAATCCATTATATATGATATAACATCATTAGCAATCCAATATTTATCATTATTCATTTTATAACCTCTTACATAAAAATCTTTCTTTTAATTCATTTAAATAAGGATCAATATTATCAGCCATTCCATGAGATAACTGCGAACATTTTCTACATATAGAATGATCTTTTCTTTTTTCGTCTAAGTTCATAAATTGATATTTAAATAACTTAAATCCATCCCATATTTCTTTGAGACTTTGATGTTTGACATCTCCAATTATCATCTTGTGTTGCCAATCTAAGAAACATACACTTACAGTTCCATCACTGTTTACTGACATCGAATAAAATATATATGGACAACAATTTACTTCTGATATAGGTTGATTATAGATTCCTTTTTCTTTTGATAATATAATATTTGCTTCTTTTTCTACATCAAATTCTGGCCAGCAATTCATAGAGTTCTCTATAAAGATTCGGTCGCAGTAGTTTCCGAAAGTTTCATAAAAAAATTCCTTTCCTTTAGGTGTTAAATTGTCACCAGGTATTTTTATTACAATTTCACAGTTTCCTTTTATTTTATAAAGAGATTTTATATTTTCTACATAATTGTTAAAATCCACTTTAACACCAGAAAATTCTAAGAAATCTTTGTTAGATATACCATTTACAGATATGTTTATTTTATCTAAGCCTGCTTCTATTATTGGTTCTAACCAAGAATTATTTATAAAAAATCCATTAGTTGTAGTATCAATATATTGTACATGATTACTATCTTTTGCATACTTGATCATAAATGAGAGATTTGGATTTAACAGTGGCTCTCCATCCTTATATAACCGCAAGGTTTTTAATGGTTTATCGAATTCTTTTAAGTCATCTATAATCTTTTTGTATAAGTCAAAGTCCATTGTACATTGAGTTCTTCCAGACTCTTTTATAATTTCAGGATGACCATTTGGACAAAATTTGCATCTAAAATTGCATATACTGGATGGATCGACAAATAATATAAAAGGTGTCGATAAAGGAATAACATCTTGTAAAGGTGTACGACCTTCAGTGTTTATTCTTGGCTGTATTTTAGCTTTCATAAATTCTCTGTTTGTATATTCTGCACACACATCTGTCCATTCCATAATTTATAAAGTTCTGTAAAAGATTTGAAATCTCTAATTCCTTTGTTTGGAACATATTTTTTGTTTTCTATTGAACCTCTACAAGTTCTTAATCCGAGATATTCTCCTCTCGAATCATATATCATATCCACATTTACAGTTTTCTTAAAAACAGTTGCATAATATCCATAATTATTTCCTAATTCAACACAACCAGTTACACAATTATAAAACTCTTTCTTTTTAATATTAGTCATTTAAACTCCATATTTTAAAGTTAAATATCTTTTCAATGCATTTTTCCAATCTGGTAAAGTAATTCCTAAATCTTTGGATCTTGTATTTTCTAATACAGTATATTCTGGTCTTTTTACACCATTATAATAACACTTTTGGTCTACAGGAAAAACTGGATTATCTATGTCCATTATACTATAAATTTCTTTTGTTAGTTCATAATATGAATGCCAACCCTCATTTACCAGATGATATATTCCCCAGCAATCTTTTTTTATTAATTCTAAAACAGCTTTACTTAAATCTGCTGTATAAGTTGAACTTAATAATTGTTTACAATCAACTTCAATACTGTTATATTTTTTAGAATCATCAATTCTGGCATCTACAAAGTTATTCCTTCCACTTGTTCCATATAAAACAGATGTTCTTATTACTGTACTTGTATCATACCACAGTGCTGCATGTTCACCTGATAATTTGGATAATCCATACATTTGAAGAGGTTCAGTTTCTTCATACTCATTATAAAAGTTGTGCAATCCATTAAATACATAGTTTGTACTAAATGTGATAAATTTTATGTGATGATTATTGCACATTTCTGCCATGTTTTTTACAGAAATACAATTATATCTAAATGCAGACAGAGGATTTTGTTCACATTGTTTGAGGATATGATATGCTGCAGTATTTATAACAACATCTGGCTTTTCGTTTCTTATAATTTTTAAAAATTTCCAATGATCAGATATATCAAGTTCTTTTTTATCTGGAGCTATAACAGTAAATTCATCTGAAGACTTGCCTGCATCAATAATTAGTTGACTACCAAGTTGACCAGTCTTTCCTATTATTAATAATTTCATCCGTTCTTCACGTCCCACTTATATGGGATTGTATGATTATTAGTTGGTTCAAGTCTTTCAATTTCATTAGGATCATGTGGAATCGTTGCACAGTTTGCAACTATAGCATCAGTATTTCCTATTGCTTTAAATCCATTCCAAACTAAAGGTGGTACAGATACTAAACAATAATTATCTTGACCTATAAAAATCTCTTGTAATTCAGCCCACGTTTCTGAATATTGTCGGTCATCATACAAAACTAACTTTATGTTTCCAGATACTACAGCATAGTTTATTGTCATCTTTTCATGACAGTGCCATGCTTTTATAACATTAGGATGTATTGTAGAAAAATATATTTCTCCAAACTTTTCAAAATGTTCATCGGTACATTTTAACATGTGCATAACTTTTCCTCTTTCATCAACAATTTGTTTAAGAGGAATTATTTTTACTCCTTCTATCATATGTTAACTCCAGGATGAATAATTATAAGTGTCATTATTATCAAAAAAATAATAATTAATTTAATTCCAACTTTTGCCATATTATCAAGTTCTTCTTTACTAGGTTTATTGCTCATGTTACTCCAGAATTTCAATTTTAGGTATGAGTGTTATTAATTTACAATTCCATTCTTTTGTATATTCTAATTGTTTAACAATTTCATGTTTGATGTTCCAAGGCATTATAATGATATAGTCAGGTTTAGTTTCTTTAATTTTATCTGGATGATAAATTGGAATGTGAGTCCCTGGTAAATATAAATCTTGTTTATGTGGACTTATATCTACAATGTAGTCTATAAATTCTTTTCCAATTCCACAATAATTTAATAACGTATTTGCTTTTGCTGCTGCACCATAACAAACTATTTTTTTCTTAAATGATGATACTGATATAAATTGTAGAATGTTTTTTCTATATTGTATTACTCTATTTGCAAAATCATAGTAATAAGTATGTAAGTTATCTAGACTATATTGAGATTCTTCCATTAATATACGACCAACATTTGAAGATTCCTTTTTTGTGTAATCATCTAAATGACATACATAAATTCGAAGTGAACCACCGTGTGTTGGAATTTCTTCAACATCGTATATAAATAATTTGTTTCCTCTCAATAATCTGTTAGCAGTTGATAAAGAAAAGTAAGAGTAATGCTCATGATAGATTGTGTCAAACAAGTTGTTTTTCATTAACTGGAGCAAGTGTGGAAATTCTAATGTTATTGTTCCATCGCTCTTTAATGCTTTTTTCATAGCATACACAAACTCGTTTAGATTTGGATTGTGTGCAAAAACGTTGTTTCCTATTATCAAATCTATAACAGGATTTCCTAATAAATTTTCTACATAATGTAGATTAAAAAAAGATTTATGTGTCTTAATTCCCTTGACGATTGCTGCATTTGCAGTATCTAATGATGGTTCTACACCAACAATATTCGTAATACCATATTTTTCAAAGTTTTGTAATAAACAACCATCATTTGAACCGATTTCAATTACTCTACTTTTATTATTCAATTTCAAACGTTCGACTATCATACTAACATATTGTTCACAGTGTTCTACCCATGTTTTTGAGTATGATGAAAAGTATGCATAATCAGATTTAAATATGTTATTAGATGGAACATAATCTGCAACTTGAACTAATTTACATGTTGGACATACATAAACATCTAATGGATAATACTCTTCTTTTTTATATAAATCTTCTTCTTTTATAAAAGAATTTGAAAGAGGTTGATTTCCGAGCGACAAGAATGGTTTTTCTATATTAGTGTTACATATTCGACATTTCATATTAAATCCTCAACCAATCTAATTCTTCATTATTCTTAGTTCTTTCATAATATAGATTAGATATTTCAAGTTCGTCTTTTCTAGTATTTAATGTTATAAAGAAATCATCATGTTTATAAGCACCTAGTTGATTCTCTTGTGCCAACTTAACAAGAATATCTTTTTCTAGTTCTTGATTTTTATTTTCATCTATCCAATCAAAGATTTTTCTATTAAAAATAAAGAAGCCACCATTAACATAAGTATCCATTTTAGGTTTTTCTTTAAAATCTGTAACATTTCCTTTAGCATCGAATTTCAATTCTCCAAAAGGATTTCGTGGTTTCATAGCAGTTAGAGTTGCAATATTCTTATTTGTCAAATGTCGAACTTCTAATTTCATCAAATTTACATTCGATAATCCATCAGAATAATTGCACATAAAATTATCGTCAGTAATATAATTTTCAACTAATTTTAATCTCTTAGCAGTATTACTTTCTAAACCAGTATCTACGAATGTTATTGAACAATTATTATCACTTTTTGTAAAGTATTTGATAGTTTCTTCTTTTTTCCATCCAAGACATAAAATAAGTTCATCATAACCTTGTTTAACATAAATATCCATCAGATGTTGTATTACAGGTTTACCACCTATAGATGCAAGATATTTAGGTTTATCTGTGTCATATCTTGTTCCCTTTCCACCAGCTAAGATAACTACCTTCATTGAGAATCAAACCATCCTTTATACTTTTCGATAGTTTCCTTCAAACCTTCTTCTAAAGAATATTCAGGACTCCATTTTATAGCTGTTCGAAGTTTTGTAGTGTCCAAAAACTGAGTTTCAATTTCTCTAAAAGTCTTTTCTCTTTCTTTAAATTTAAGTTCTTTTTCACAATTTGATAATTCTAAAAATTTTTCTACAATATCTTTTGTTGAAATCATACATCCAGATGATATATTATATGCATTATATTTGGTTTTGTCTATATTTTCAATAAGTAAATTTATTGCTCTAACTAAGTCTTTTACATATATATATTCTCGTATATATCCATATGAACCTTTATTTAATATTAATTGTTCATTTTTAATACAGGATTTCGAAAGAGTTGGAATAAGACGTGTCCAATTAAAATCAATCCCATATGCATTACAAGGACGACCTACAACAATTGGCAAATTATAATTTTTTGCATAGGTTCTTGATATAATATCTTCACACGACTTACTACTAGAATACACGTCATCTATATTAAAAGACATATCTTCTTTGTAAGGCAATTCATTATGTGAACCATACGCCTTGTCACTTGACATAATAAAAGTTGGTAAATATTTATTATAATGTGATGATACATTTCTTACAGCTTCTAATAAACATATTGTTCCAAATATGTTTGTTGAGTATGTTGCTAACGGAGCTTTCGCTGCATTTTTAACAATTGCTTGTGAGGCTAAGTGATATACATTATCTATATCATACTGAACTAGAATATTCTCAAAATTAGAATAGTTTGATATATCTCCAAGTAAAAGATTGATATTTTTTCGTTCGTCTAATTTTAATGCATTAAAAGTAGATTCATTTTTGACTGAACGAAATAATCCATAAATGTTGTTATTTTTATCTTCAGATAGTCGTTCTGCTAAGTGTGCTCCTATGAAACCAGTTATACCAGTAATGAGTATATTAGTCATTTAATCATTCCTTCGATTCACAACTGTCACAGTTCATATCAATAGCAAAAGATAGAAATATTTCAGCCTTTTCGCATTGTTTTCTTATGTTATTATATTTACATCCAATTTCTGGACAATTTATAACTGTCATTTTACTTCCTTTGTCTAATTTAATATTTTATTATATCTATTAAAGTGGATATTTAGATTGTGAAAACATTGATCTAGAAGGAAAAAATGTTCTAATACCATTCACCATAAATATAAAAATTTGATTACTTCCTTTTATCTAGTTCTGATTGAATACTATCTAATAAAATCTTAACTGCAAACGTTGGCATATCATTAATATAATCTTTTGAACCATCTCTTATTTTTGGAAGCTGCCCCATTATTAAAGACTTTGTGAAACCATTCATTTTTCTGTCATTTTTTATGTTTGTATCTATGTTTACAAATAAAAGATCGATTATATTTTTTGCAACTTGATTATCCTTAGAAGTATTTTTTGGATTAAAATTTAACATAAAATCCTTCTATTTGACACCTTTAAGTTTGCTAAAATCAAATAACTTTGCACCTGTTCCATGACAAAATGGACATGAATCTACTTTGATACCACTATTTAAAGGAAGTCCACAGGTTTTACATTTAGCATCTGCATCTTTTGGTACAATGACATACTCTTTTCCACATGATCCATCAGCACATTTAAGATTTAGTCCATTTCCAACCATTTTATGCATTCCACCTTTCATGCATGTTGGACATGGAATATCTTCATGATTATGATCATGTTCTTTCTTTTCTTCTTTCTTTTCACCTTCAGGAACTTCTTTCTTATCATCAATGGATTTTTGAGCAGCTTGCTTTGCTTTTATTTTTGCAAGAATGTCATCTATTTTTTCTTTCTTTTCGTCTTCCTTTGGTTTATTTGAATCTTTTATCGTTTGTGTTAGCTTGTCTAACTTTTCATTCAATTCAGAAGTCTTCCCTTCTATCATTTTTTCAATTTCATCTGTTTGTGGTCTTGTTGTTGCTATCATAACTTTATCTCCTTAATTTACAAGTTCATTGTCAATATTATATATTTCCTGCTGATGTTTTACAATTCTTTTAAACTTTCTTTTTGGTGTATCTTGTTTATCTAATGTACCTTGAGTTGGTGTGTCAGTATCAACTTTTTCGTTTTCTTTTTTTATATCAGCTTCTTTTGAAGGTTCTTCAACTTTTTCTTCAACTTTAGATTCAACTGATTCATCAGAAGTTTTTTCTAGTTCTTCTTTTTCTTCTGGTTCATCTAATTCCTCTTCTAATTCTTCTTCTAAAATTTCTTCAGTTTCACCAGACATTTTGAAAGTTGAATTTCCATCCTTATCTTTAACTTCCTCTAACACACTTTCTTTTGGTTCTTCTTTAACTTTTTCTGGTTTAGGTTGAGATTGTTGAGGCTGGGATTGAGGTTTAGGATCTTCAAAGAAAGAATTTTTTATGTTAGCTCCTCCAATATCATCAACATTAACCTTGATTGGAGACGCAAATAGATTAACTTCCCTTCTTTCTATATTAACTCGATTTTGTCTTGGAATTTCATTTTCATCATCCCATTTCCTATCTTCGTTAACTTCGGGATATTCTGGTTCAATTTCCTTAGGTTTCTTCTTATTATCTACCTTGTTTTGTAAATCGACAATAATACCTTTCATATTAGTTACTTCTTGAAGAAGAAGTGACACAGCATTAGTTAATTGATCAGTGTTCGCTGTGGAAGGATTAGGGGTGTTTATATTTCTTGCGTTTCGTATATCATTCTGGTGATTTTCTAACATTCCCTTTGCAGCATTTAAACTCAAACCCATAACACTCGCATACTGTTTTATATGTTCAGGATTATTTGGATCTAATTGTAAAACCATATCTTTTGACTTTTCTGCTTGATCTCCTTCTGTTAGTTCAGCCGGTTGACCACCAATTTTTCGATTTATATTATCAGCAAGTTCTTGACTTTTTTGTGGACCTAATACATTGCCTAATGCTTGTATAGCACCTTGAATGTTTCCACCTAACGATTCACCAAAACCATGAGCTGCAGCTGTATTCAGTAAATCTATTATAAAACTTGATCTTCCTACTGGAATACCTGTTCCTCCACCTCCAACACCACCAAGCATTTTTGATGCTACATCTATACTTACTTTTTGAACTACTTCAGAAACTGCTGCTTCTATAGGAGAAGGTGGTGATTCAAAAGCATTCTTCATTTGTTGAATTGTTTTTAATGTATTAGAAACTGATCTGAATGCTTTTCTATCAAAATTTACCATGTCAGCTGAATCTTCTTCGAATAACATACCTTCTTTATTATCATCAGTTTCATTAGTCTGTTCTGGAACTTTAGCTTGATTTTGTTGATATTGAAACTGTTGAAACTTTTCAAATTTTGATGTTTGTTTTTCTAAAGCTTCGTCTACCATTCGCCTTGCTGTTTCCATATCAACCAATTGAGAAGGAGGCTTCTTTTCTGGTTCAACTTTGTCTGGTAATGCGACTGCTTTCATTTTGTAAACTCCTCCTTCATTAAACTATAATTTTGTATTTTCCCATAGATCGATATCCATTGCAAATTTTGTATTATTACAATCGATATCTTTATCTGAATTTATAACATAAAATTTCAATATATCTGTACTTTTTAAGCACACACCTTCATTTAAACTATACCATTCTTTATCAGATTTAGTTTTATGTGGAAGTTTTTTCTGCCAATCTGTTATAGAAATATCTTTATAAAAAACATTATCAACATTAGTAACACTACCATCAACCTTTTCTCTTGTTATTCTAATTCTTGTATCTGGTGATATTTCTTCATTATTTTTATTAGCAATTGTTATTCTTATTTTATGCAGTGTATTAATATTGTAAGTATCGTCTAAATGTTGTTTTCCTGATAATGTGATTAAATGTCTCGAAGGACATCTTACACTTATAATATCTCCTGTACATTCTTTACATAAATTTTTGAAGGTTGTAATTTCATCAGAACCATCTAAACACATTTGTATTCTTTTATACTTATTCAATTTTAGATGTTCTATTAACATCATATAATTATTTTTCATAATTATCTCCACTCAATTATTCATCTTTATACAGAAGATATAATCCCAAATTAAATTTTATATTTTCAACCTTTATATTAGAATCTATAATTTTAAACTTTAGAGATTCTTTACTCTTGAGAACAATTTGTTTTTTGAATCTAAAAATTTCCTTATTTAATTTATACTTGTTGAAAGATTCGTTAAAATTAGTTGTACTTATATCTTTGTAAGACAATTCACACAATTCTACATCTTTACGAAGAACTTTATTTTTTAACAGTTTGATTTTTGTGTCAGGTTTTAATTCTTCATTATTAGAATTAGATATTTTAATTTCAAATCTTGGAATTTTTTCTATTTGACAATCTTTAGAAAAATCTTCGATACCAGGAATTTTTAATATTTGTCCATCTGAACATGTAATTTCAATAATTATTCCATCATTAATGTCATAATTTATTTTGGATAATCTAGTATGTAATTCATCTAAATTAATGAATTCTTTAGTATATCCTTTTTCGTCGATCTTAGACATATTTATTCCTATTATAAGTGCTATTGTTCAAATTTTTTCCAAGCTGGTGTCCAACCTTTTAATGGTGTTACGCCATCATCTTCGAACCAAGATAATTTCTTTCCACAACCAGGACAGAATGATGATTTGGGTGGAACATTTTTATCATGACAGCTGTCGCATTCAGCAAATTCAACTTTATTTTCTTCGAATTTTTTAAAGTCGTTTGTTAAACATTCAATTCCTGTGCATGTTTTCTCAAGCTTTTCATGAACATGTCCTAAGTGTTCATTAACTTTTCCAAACTTATCTTCAAGATTTTTAAGTTTAAGTTCGAGATCTGATTTAATATCATTTTTTAATACATTTGAAGTTTCGCCATATTTTGATTCAATTTGTTCTAATTTTTTAGAATTTTCTTTATTTATTCTAACCATTTCATTAACATTGCTTTCTAAAGCTTTTCGTCTTGCAATTTCATCAAAATCTCGTTCTCTTTGCATTTGTCTCATTTCAGGGGATACATTATATTCATCGCTATCGTTCATTCTTTTCACCTTTTTCTTAATAATTTTTTTGTTATTTTCAGTTGCTGGTTTAATTATTTCTATTTTAACTTCTGGTTTAATTTCAGGTTTAGTTATTTGAAAATTAGGAGTTTCTAACTTTGGTTCTGATTTAACTTCGGGAATTATAACTTCAGAAATTTTAACATCTTTTGGTTTAACTTCAATATCTTCTGGCTCAAAAGTCATTGGCTTTTGTTCTTTTTTAGGAATTTCAGGTTGCTTATTTCCAGTTTTAAGTTCAGCTAATTCATTAAGATTATTTCCAATTTCTTTTAAAATATCTTTCCTTAAATAAGGTTTGCTCACATCTATTCCGCCAGAGTCATATATAGGAACAGGTCTCCACCTTTTCTTAGGTTCTTCAACAAGTTCTCCGCTCAATTTCATTCACCTTAATTAAATTTTCAGTTTTATATTTCTGATATTTTTCTAGAATTTCGTTGTTAAAAAGACGTCGCCAATTCTTCTTAATAAGATGTCTTATGGTAATTCCATCAAGACAATTCTTATATATACTTTGAGATACGTTATCTTTAGCATTTTTTAGCTTAAAAATTCGGTTATATAATTCAGAATCTTTTTTGCTTAGTGTACATTTATCTAACTCAACAAACCAAAATTTTTCCATAGTTTCATCGTCACTTTCGCCTAAACACTTGAGGACAAGATTTCTTGATTCGCCAATAGATAAATCCTTAAAAAATTTGTCCATTTTCTATCACTTTATTTCTTTAATTTTCTTTAAAAATAATTTCTTTATATTTCATAAAAATTTGATTAAATTGTTAATAATAACGGCTTTAATTTTGCCTTATACTCTTATATGTTCAGAGGTGTATATAAGGCTTTCGGTCAGATATAATATGATGATTATCATAAGTATAACTGGAATATAAGAATAAGGAATATATGAAATGTCGTAAGAATCTTGGAAAAATCACGTCTACCGCTATCGGTTTTTTTAGAAAAATCACGTCTACCGCTATCGGTTCTGATTTAAAATATAGTGTCTACTGATACTGATTTTTTTTAAAAACGCAAACAATGTCAACCGCTATCGGAAAAGTTATTTTTTTTTTTGCATTTTTGATTATCTTCATTAATTTCATAATTTTATGTATAAATTTCCTTTGAATTTCTTGAAAAAAAAATAATTATAATACTTTTTTTTGAAAAAAAAGTCTAACGGCTTAAACGTTTTCGTGGCTTATTCAGAAAACAAAAAAAAGTATTATAATTATTTTTTTTTAAGAAAGTGTAATAGAATTTCTTCTTGAATATAATGATGTATATTAGAAAAATTTTATGATGCAAAAAAAAAAATAAGATTTCCAAAAAACGTCAAAAATATCATGTCTACCGCTAACGAACTGCGGTTTTTAGCAAAACCGATAGCGGGAGGCTTTTTTTTTTTCATCTTCTACTTTACTTCTTCCCAAACAATATCAAATCCACACTTCTTACAGGGTTTTTCTAAATATTCTACTTTTTCTCTACACTTTGGACATAAAACTTCATCATTTTTAAATTCTGAATTTTCATTTATTTCATCAGTTTTTTCGTTATTTGTATAAACTTTATTGATAATTTCTAAGTTTTCCTTTTTTATTTTTTCTTCGAGTTCTCTCATCCGTTCTTTTTCTTTTAAATCATTTTCTATTTTAGATTCGTACTCAGTTCTTTCTATTTCTAACCTTCTTTCTTCATTACAAAATATAAATTCACCATTTTCAAAATAAACATCTATTCCTTTATCTGATAATATATTATTCAATTTTTTATGTAAGTATTCAGAACTGTGAGAAATTCCCAAATATTTTTTCAGTAAATTTTCTTTTATATTTTTTGTGTACAAATTCGTTGGATAGGTTGTTACATATTCCATTAATTTTTTTTCAAACTCAGGCTTAATTAAATCAGTTTCTCTTTTAACATCTTTTGACGATCTAAAAAAAACAAATTCTTTAGATTTTCTTTTGATAGAAACACTTATATTATTACCTGTTTCTATTAAAATATTTCGCAATTTACTATATAAATTGTCTGTTCTATAGTTTATATTTAAAGTTGTATTTATATAATCCTCTTTCAACACAACCTTAACTTCACCATTATTCAGTTTATCATTTATGTAAATTCCTATTTTATTATTAAAATCATTCATAAATATATCGAATTTTCTTTGTTTATTACGTGATTCCATAAATATAACCTTACGATTTAAGTTTTAATTCTAATTTTTTTAATTTTTCTTCAATTTCTGTTTTTTGCGCTTCGAGTGAAAATAATTGCATTTCAACTGGAAGATCTTTATCATTCTCTATGGTTGGAAGAGCTCCTTCCATATTATCTTTCCATAATGATGGAACACTTTCACGTTTGAAATTGAAACCTTTTTCTTTTATATATAATTTATGACCTTCTAGTGCCCAATTAAATATTCCAGTTAGTTCTTTTCTGAATTTAGAATAAATATCAATATCAACTTCATCATGACCTCTTACTATTTCAGTAAGCATTACTCTTCTTTTAAATTCTGTTGTTCTTAAAATTTCATCTGTAACAGTAGGTAATTTATTACATGCCCAACTCAATTTTGCATAATTAACAAATTCAAATGGACTTTCAAAAATATTTCTTCCTACGATTGGATCACCAGATGTTAATCTTTTGAACACTGAAATATCTTTAATTGGTGTTGTACTCATATCATAGTTTATATTGGCATATTTTCCATATAATCTTCCAATCGCATATGAATTGGGAATATTAAAATCTTGAAGCTCAAAATTTGTTACATTCTTTTCACCTAATAAATCTCTTAGTATCATAAATATTTTACTCTTTCCACTTCCAGATATACCAAAAATCCCATGTGCAATTTGCTCTTTATTTTCTCTTATAAATTGATATCCAAACCATTTTTGCATTCTTATTCTATCTTCATCATTTGGAAGCATACCTTTTATTGCTTTTTCCCATATAGGACATTTTGCTTCTTTATCATATGGTATATTTAGCATTCCTTGGAAATAATAATCTGGAGTATGATTAATCAATTCATCTGTTTCCAGATTAAAAATTCCATTTTTCATATTTATTAGATGTCTTGGATGAATGAATTCTTCTCTGTTAATATATGTATTGTCATTAATTATTAAAATTAATGAATCTATAAATGATTTGTATGATGTCATAAAATCCTGTGAACACCATTCATGTATATAAGATGAACCATTTGGTAAATAATATCCAACATTTTTATCATATATAAACATTTCTTTTTGAGTTTTATCTGTTCTTACTGTTTTGAATTTATAATTCTTTAATGATAATATCAACATTGCTTTTTCATAAATCTCCTTATGATCATATTTTCTAAATCTTCTAGCATCATTATTTTGTTCTATCAAATTTTCTATATCGACTTTTTCCATATAATCCTCACATATTCAATTAAAATTTATTTATGTAGGTTGAGGATTCTTTGTTTCTTTGATTTGTGGTTTGTGATTTGTATTTATTAGTATTTTACTCGCATATTTTTCTAGAAGTTTCTAATATATCATCAACTTCTTTTATTTCTTCTTTTGTTAACAAAAATCTACGTTTAAGTGGAATAGGAATCCATACTTTTTTACTCGAATCTTCTTTAATCAAATCTTCTTTAAGATTTTCAGTTAAATCAGGCTTTTTATCTTCTCCATATTTTACTATAGATAATAGTTCTTCTAATCTTTTAGAACCAGCATTTAATATAACAGTTTCTTTTTCCATTTCTTCTATACTTAATTCTTTTTCTTGTAAATTATCATTATTAATTACATCATTCAATTCTTTCTCTAATTTTTCTTGAGTTTTATCTAATTCTTCCAACTTTTTAGATTCTAACTCTAATTTCTCTTTATTTTTACACTCCTCTATAATTAATTGTTTCTGATAATTTCCATTATAATGATCTAAACAAAATTTACTATATTTTATAGTGTTTAATTCAGGCTTAAATTCTGTTATTAATATTTTTTCTAATAACTGTGCATCATTTTCATTTGTAATGAATATATCAATAGAATCGATTATATTATAATGCCACGTTTCACACAAATGTCTTGATAATCTACCTTGTATTCCATTACCACAGCATGACATTCCAATGTAAGATTCGTTATACTTTAAATTCAAAACATATACACCATAATAATTTAACAATTTTGATTCTAGTAAATCTAAATTGTCAATTATCATTGATCCTATTATTTTGATGTTAGTTCCTTCAATTATTTTGTCTACATTAACTCTATTTATTTTATTCATTTTTTAATTCATCCATCTGTCTATTATTTTCTGATCCATCCATTATTTCTTTTGTAACAATTATCTTATCAAATTCTTCATACATAAGTTTTTGTAATTCAGAATCAGCTTGCGATAGTAATTCTTTTGCTTCATTTATCAAGTTAAATATATTTTTTGTTTTTATAAATCCAATCTTATTTGAGATTTTTATTTGTAAATAAGTTAAATTATTTCTATTTTTTCTTAACTCAAAATAAAAATCCATACATTCATCTACTGTATATTCTTTCATTTAAATTTCTCCTCAATTTAAGTTCATTTTTCTTATCTAATTTTTCACGATAATATTCATTAACATCCAAAAATTCTATAACTTTTTTTTCTAAATTACTTATTTTATTTATATTTTTATATTCTTTTAATTTATCAGTTTCTTCTAAAATTTTTCTATCTAAAGACTTTTTATATAAGTTTTGTTTTAAATTATAAATTCGTTCTTTAAGTTCGACACATCCAAAATTGAAAATTTCTTTTTCTTCATAATTTGTAAAATGTAAATTTTCACACTTTTTTACCAATTCGTTGTAAAATACATCACTTTCACCAATGAATTTTAATATTGATTGATTTTCAATTTCATTTAATTTGGTTCCATTAAACTCATTTTCTAATGTTAATATTTTTATATCACATTTTTCATTATTCCATATTCCTATTTTTCCACGTAAATTATATTTCCAAAATTTATCTATTTCTATATTATATTTTTTATAAATTTTTGTAACATTATCAAATTCAATATAATCTGTCGATGGTTTTAATTTAGAAACATGTTCTTTTATTATATTTATAATAGTACTTCCATGCTTATTATAATCAAATTCTATAACAAATTTTCTAATTTTTGTACTTGTAAATATGTTTAATTCTTCATTGTATTTATTTTCTAATATAATTTCATCTTCGCTAAGAATATCTGATGGTTCAAATGATTTTCTACCATTAAGAATATCATTATGTTCTTTAATTTTATCGGCAAATTCCTTAACTTTATCATTATATGATTTAATTTTGTTATCATATGTTTGTATATTTGTCAACTTACTATCTTTCAATAATTCATTTATAGTTACTAATTCATTCAATGAAATTTTATATGGAGTTACAAAATTATTATTATCTTCATATCGTTTTAATATATAAAATCCATCTATATAAAGATAAGCTCCAATTGAAATTCTATCATTAGCAAAAATATATCTAACAGTTGGAGTTTTATCAATAACCTCGATTCCATTTAATAATTTTGGAGAATGTTTTTTATATCCAAATAATCCATCTTCACAAAGGAATTCTTTGAGATACATATTTTTTTCGACTACAATAAAATTATTATTTGGATACTTTTCAGATAACTCATTTATAGTATTTACATCTGCATAACTCAAAACAGTATATCCACATATATTATTTTCATCAAGAATAATTTGTATATCTTTCACTTTAATCTTAATGTCAGCATTTTCTTTTTTATGATTTAAATGAGAAGAGTCAAACCATAAGTCACAAGACCTTTGTTTTAGTCGATTTTCTGGTGACAATGATTCTATTGGATAATGGGCAAAATTAGGATGTATTCCATCTTTATAATGTACGTTACATTCACATTCTGGACATGTATATATTTTATTTCTCACATTAGTATATTCAGTATTATTGTCCTTAATATCTCTTATTTTAATTATTTCACTAACATTTACAAGTCTACCATCATACAAAGCTTCTTCCATTACTCAATCTCCTCAGTTCAAACTTTTTCTTTCTTTAATCTTCAATTAACTCAACTTTCAATTCTTTGTTGTTAATTTCTTTTAATGAAACATACTGTCCAGCTTCTCCCCATGTCATAGGAATAGTTATATATTTTGTACCTTCTCTATTTATAATACCAATCTTTCTTACATCCATAATACAATTTCACCTCATAATAACAACGGCTTATACTATATAGTTTTTATAGTATTTAAGTCTTTTGATTTTTTGTAAATTATTTTAAAAAGTATATAATTTTTATATACCTCATATAAGACTTTTCCTTATTAAACGCAAGCCTGTCAAAAACCTTATACATCTACCGAAATTCCTACTCATAAGCCTCTTATGGTTAATTTAAAGTTGAGTAAACAAAAAATATAACGTTCTACCTATTTTGTATTAATTCAATAGCTTTCTCAAAATACTTTCCATGAATACTTTCAACTTTATATTTCTCTAAAATATTTATCACTTCTGATATTGGTATAAAATCTTTATTATAAGGAATTCTATCAGTTGTATGTTCTACTTCAAAATTGTGCTTAAAATCTTCAAGATTTGTAGTTGCCATTGATCTATTACATGGAATACAAACTGCTCTTAGATTTTTAACGTTGTCAGTGCCTCCATTATATTTTGCTATTATATGTCCAGCTTCGAAATTGTCATCTGTAATTGTTCTTCCACAAACGTAACATTTTCCACTCTTAGAGTTTCCAATGTCTCTTAACCAGACGAATTCTCGTTGTCTTTTAGTTATTTTAGAATCTTTTATATACTCTTTAAATTCTTTAGTATGAATACTATCATTTTCAAATTCTTCTATTTCTTCTATAAATTCTCCATCTTCATCTTTAATCATAACAGTAACATCTGGAAGTTTCTTATATAAACAATAAGAATCCCATTCTGTATGAGCAGATGCTCCTTCAACGTGTTTAAGTTTGTATTTATATAATAAATCTAACCAGGATTTATATATCTTTTTTCCTACTTTAGGATAAGTCCTCTGTCCCATTAAATAAATCCTCCTTATACACTGTCAACTACATCTTTAAAATTTTCGTATGGTTTATGTTTATCCATTATTTTATCTATTTCTTCATCAGTCTTTTCTGGCCAGAACATTTCAACCTTTTCTTTATACCTTCATTAAATTCATTTTTATCCATTTGATAATTCTCCTAATTGCACTTTAACTCTGTTTCTAAATCTAAGATTCTTAACTTTAGTTCTTTTTGTTCTTTAAAATGCCACCACCAAATCTTATTCCGTTTACACTCTAATTCTCTAATTCTTTTAAGAATATCAAGATTATCTGACACTTTCTGAATTTTAATTGATAATTCCTTACATTTTTCTTGTATAGTAAGAGAATTTCTACAACTACTCATCATAATAATCATATTTAAGTTTTGTTTCTAAATATACAATCGCTCCGTATAAATAGAATCGTTCTCTGAATCTGTACCATTTTATCTTATTAAATTCATTCTTTAAATTATCGATTTTATCTGCAAGTTCTAATTTTTTACCTATTTCATCTGAAGCTTTCTTACGTTCTTTTTCCTTCTTTAATCTTTCATCTTCCTTTATCTTATTATAAAATGCTACAATTATATCTTCATATTCTTTAGGTAATTGATTATTTTCGTCGCACATTTTAACATCCGAAACAAATAGGTTGATCTAAATTTTTTCTTTTAATTTCTTCTTTCCATAGTTCTATACTAAGATCAGTGTTATAACAATATTTATCTATTTTATATCTTCTGTTTACATAATATTTACAACAATCTTCCCAAAAATATTCAATTCCATTACACCAAGGATATCCTTCTGAAAATCTTAAGTGTTCACATTGATTACACATTAATTTATCCCTTCATGTTCAAGTTGTTCAATATATTCAAAACAAGGTTCTATGTTTCCTTCTAAATGTTCTACATTTTCAATTTTTACTGATATTAATCCAAAATGTAAAAGATGAGCTTGTATCGCAATTTTATAGTTTGAGCAATCATGAATACACGATGCTAATGATTCATCTATTGTTTTAAATAACATTATATCAATCCATACTTAGCTAAAAATCCTATACAACCATCTGGATTGTAAAATTTATCCCATCCTTTTAAACACACTTTTCCACTTGCTTCTAAATCTCCAATAGTTGAAATAACTTCGAATTCATCATCTATGTTTAATGATTTACACAATTGAGGAATTGTTTTATATCCAGTTTTTAATTCTTTTAATACATTTTCATGGTTCATATAAACACCTACATATAAGTATAAAAATCTCTATAAGATTTTCCATCTTCTGTTCCACAAGCTTCTTTAGATTTACAATGATTCATAGCTTGTCTTTCAGTAAGATTTTCTCTTACTGTTTTTATATTATTAAAATTGCTGTTGTAGACTCTCTCTATTTTATATTGATCTTTAACATTTGGCATATAAAAACTCCTAAACAACAATAACTTCTCTCATTTTTTCAGTTCTTTCTGTAGTAGTTCCATTTAGAACAGTATATTTTATATTATGTTGATCTAATAAATGTATTATAGATTTATCTAAATCTTTTGCTTCATCTTCAGATTGACTTCTTGTTCCATCTTTAACACACTTCTTTTCTCTTGTACACACGAAAATATATTGATAACGTTTCAAATCATTTATAAAATTTTCATACATCTTAATAATTAGATAACTGTCATCAGGAATTTTTGAGTATCTTAAAGCATATACATAAGACAATAACGTTGGAGAATCTGTTACAATGTATTGTATTTCTTTAGGAATACAATCTTCTTTCTTTTTCTGTTCTTCATAAACCCAAAATTGTACCTAAGGATTGTTAGATGGAAGTAAACCTTTATTGAATGCTTCTCTAACCCATTCTTGAACCTGTTCTATTAATACAGATTCTGTTTTTAGTATTGAGAAAAAGTGGGCACATTGTGTTGATTTGCCAGATCCTGGTCCACCAAGTAATGCTATTCTTATCATTTATATTCCTGCTTCAAAACAAATTTGGTTAAACATATCTCTAAATGTTATTTTTTTATTTCTAAATATTTTTGATTCTTTTGTTCGTTTATACTTAGGATTATTTTTGTTTATCATAGTTCTCACATACTTTTAAATATAATTCATTTAAAGTTTTATTTAATTCTTCAGTTACATTTTCTCTCTTTAAAAATCTTCCTTCATCTCCGAATTGACTAATTTTTATATAGAACATTTAATATCATCAATTTTGTATGTATTAAATTCGACACCATATCCTTTTTTGTCTATTTCCACAAGAAAATTTTGCATATCCATATTTACTGCCTCTTTATAACTATTGATGATTTTATCAATTTCCTTCTAAATCTTCTATTTTTCTTATTTTATTTTGTAATTCCTTTGGTAAATCTAAAAATGGAATTGGAACTAATTTATAAAATATTTTTTGACCACTCTTAAAATTGTCATATACATATGATTTATTTAGTATTCTTAAATCCATATTTACCACCTATTTGAGAGAAACTTTATCAATTACGATTTCTTTTCTTATTCCTTCAATTACAAATACATTTTTAGCATATTTATGATCCATTGCACCTTTAATAATTTCAGATACTCTATCCAAATTGTCAGCATCTCCAAGCAATTCTGTAGGAGAACCTGAATCATCTTGATGATAAATATCTCCCAATACATAAAACCTTTTTATTTCAGTCATAATTAAAACCTTCTATAATTTTTAGGATTATTTGCCCAATTTATAAGTTCAATCTCTGATTTACCACCACGAACTTCACGTTTCCATATTCGATTTTTATACATTCTTTCCTGATTTTTTGAATCTCTCATAATTTATCATCTCCTTCGCTCCAAATTTCATCAACCTTTATATTTATATTACAATTATCTTTCTCGAACTTATTTTTCAGTCTTTTGTATTCTTTTATTTCAAATTCTTCAAGAATTCTTTTTCTTTCATCTTCTTTTTCTTTTTTTAATCTAAGTTTCTCTTCTTCCCTTTTCTTAACATCTTCTTCGTGAATTTTCTTATATTTCTCTGGATAAGTTTCATCAAAAAGAAATTCTATCGGAAGATAATATTGATCTCTACATGTTTCTTGACATTGTCCATACTCGAACTCAACAAATATTTTCCCATTTTCCTCTTCGAAATCGTAATTATAACACTCACCGTTTGGAGGTTCGTTATATAAAATCATGCTCAATTGAATAGTTTTTACTAAAATCAGTTCATTTATTTTATTTCTTTGTTTTTTAAAATTTTCGTATTCTTCCTTTGTTATTAGTTTCATAAATATCCTCATTTAACTATTTCAGTTAGTATATAAGAAGAATTAATTTCTTCTAACTTATATTTTGATTTATCTATGATTATATGTGCTTTAGTTCCAATATATGTTACTGGAAAACCTTGCATTAATTGATTTTCTCCATTCATAATTATTCCTTATTCTTTGTACTCTTTTCTATTCTAAGATTATTTTTTATTGATTTTATATCTTCATCGATAGTTTCTAACTTTTTTAGTTTTGTGTTAATTTTTTCAAGATTACTTACTATTTGTTGTAAATATATCGATTCGCTCATACCCATATTATTCTCCTTTATTTTCTTTATTTCCTTTATTCTCAATTTCTATTAATAATGGTTGTTTTACATTTGACGAATTCTTCCAAGCTTCATTCGCTGAGTTATTTAGATTTGATATTACTGATGAGTTTGCGAATTCTCTTTTTATTATATGTCTACAATTCTCTGAGCAACATTTACATATAAATGGTTTATTAAATTTTACGTACCAATAACCATAATCATATGTTAATTCTTCACCAACTTTTATATCTTTTATAGCAATATCCTTTTCTGAATCTATAGACATTGTATTCGGATCACATGAATGATTAAAATATTTACTATTGTCTGTACAGTAAACTAAGGTGTCGTTAATTCCTTCATAACAAAAGTGTAGTAAAATCTTTTTATATCTATCACTAAAATTCTCATATTGTTCTTTTGTGTAGACTCTAACATTTCCATATTTCCATATTACAGTTCCTTTTGGAATATCTTTATTTGCAAAAAGTCCATAACCTGTAACAGAACTCTTTTTCTTTATTATATCTGGATGCAAAACTTTATTGTTCATGATGTCACACCAAATCACACAGATTTTGTTTCTTTTTCCATTGTTTTTGAAGAACTAATAAATCTGTACATTTATCTCTCAAATTCATAATTTCTTCTTGTTTTTTATCTGTATAGTAAGTATTAACTTCTGCATCATCGATAACTTTTCTTATTAGTAATAATTCTTTCTTATTGAACATTTATTCTTCCTCTTCAGTTTCTATTAAATTACAGCCATCATAATATCTTTTATCATAATCAATAACTTTTGGATCTGTCTTAAACCGAATTTTCTTTTTCTTTTCTGATGTCATAATTATTTTTTTATATTTCTTTAATTTCTCTCTGACTTTTTCTTTGTCTTTCCCACTTTCGATAGCTTTCCACATCATAACTTTTCACGTCTCAATAATTCATCTTTACATAATGATGGATTTACTTTGTGTGCAATGTCTAAAATGCTCTGTTTGGTTTAATTCCTTTATGTTTGCAAGGAATTATTATTTCAATTTTAGACATTTCTTCAGCAACAATTTTTCTTTGTCTATAAGTATCTATATATCTTACACCTTGAAGTTTAGATTTTCTTTTCTTCAGATTTATCAACAGATCAAGAAACTTAGAGAATTGATAATTGTTTACATCAAGTCTTATAGAATTTGATGCAATTAAATTATAAATGTCTTTAATAGTTTGAACATGGAATATTCGTATAAATTTACTATCATCTTCTTTTCTAAACAACTCTTCTTTTATTTTTGTTAGAATAAGTTGTGCCTCTTCATAATTCATGGAATCTGATAATTTTTCCATTTCATTTATCAATAATTCTATATTATCAATCTCTTCATTCATAATTATATATTCTTTGTAATATTTACAAGATAATCTATCATATACATTACATCTTCATTGTTACAAGCAATGAAATTCATTTTATCTACAGGTTTCATGTTTACATATTTCTTGATATTATATAAAGTTTCTTTATCAATATTTTCTAAATCTTTATAATGATCATCTTGTTCTTCTAATGACATGTCTTGTAATGTTCTTATTTTCATTTCATGTACTCCTTCACAACAAATCCACCTTGTGATGAACCAACTACAGGTGTCATAGTCTCTTTTCTAAATTCAACATCTGGAATATTTTTCATCATTATTTCATGAATCGCTTTTCCAGTTACATCGTTTCTATTTAATATGACATGATATCCACCATTGGTTTCACTAATCCATGATACATTTGATACTTTACAATAGTTTCCACATTCAAAAGTATCATCGATTCTTTCATTATTTTTTATTATATTTAAAATATAATTCAATAAAGATTCATCTTTTCTATCTATGTCAATTATAAAATAATTTGACTTGCTTTTACTTTTGTGAATACTACTAAATAGTTTTATATCTAACTTCTTATATAGTTCCAGATTTTTATTCTTAGATTTAAGATTTTCTAAATTCCATTTGTTTATACTTTCCGTAAAATCTATGTATCCTTTTATCATAGAGCGTGGTTCTGGAAGAATGTATAAAGCAAAAGCTTCTACTGGAATGTCATTTCCTTTATTGTCAGTGTATATTCCTTCAACTATACTCATTCTTTTTAACTTTCTTATAGTTTTATTTGTGTCATTATTTCTTATAATTTCACGTTTTACAACTTCCATAGATTCTGAAATTGTAGAACAGTATTTTTTTCTTGTTGTAAGCACAGCAAGATAAACTTCATCATTTTCAAGTTGTAATAACACTTTCTCTATAAACTTTCGTGTTTCTTCTTCATTTACTATTAAATTATTCAATGTTTATCAAATCCTTTATAAACTCTAATGCTTCTTCTCTACTATTAATTTTTCCTTCTATTACTGCGTCATTTACTAATTCAAGCATTTTTCCTATTTTAACTCCGTCTTTTTTAGTAAGACCTAAGTTCATTACATCATAACCATTTATAATTTTTTGAGTAAGAGCTGGTCTATTTTGCTTCTCAATTTCATAATCTTTTATAAAGTTTATTATTTCTTTGGAATTATTAAATTTATCATCGTTTAAATATCGAACTCCACTTCCAAGAATGTCAGCATTTGATAGTTTAAATAAGTCATCAAAGTATTCATGTTCAATCAATTTTACTTTCTTAGATTTTTTCATTTCGCTAAAGTAATGAATTCTCATATGATTTTGTACTAACCATACTACTTTATCTATGATTTCCGATGAAAATTTCATTCTTGTTAATATCTTTTTTGCTATTTCTGCTCCTATATTTTCATGCTCGTAGAAATGAATTTCAATTTCACCATTTTCTGATAATGATTTTAATGTAGTTTTTGATTTTCCTATATCGTGTAATACGATTCCAAGTAGAAGTTCTAATGAAGGATTTTCGCACACATTAAATCCTGTTATACTATCCAATGCTAATAAAGTATGTGTAAAAACATTTCCTTCTGGATGATGAACCTCGCTTTGTTCAACATTTTTTAATTCTACAAGTTCTGGTAATATTTGAACCAACAATTTTACATTATCAAGTGTTAGAATTCCTTTGACTCTATTATCAGACATTAGAATTTTTGTAAATTCGTCTCTTATTCTTTCATCTGAAACTGGCTTGGAATATATTTCAACATATTCATCACCATCCCAAAATTCATGTTTAGAAATAATCTTTAAAGTTCCTTCAAATTCAAACATGTCATAATATGTTCTTTCTTCTAATCTAAAGTCTAATAATGTATTAAATCTGACAGCTCTTAATAATCGTAATTTGTCTTCTGCATATCTTCTTTTCGGCAAGCCAACAGTTCTTATTTTTTTATTTTCAATATCTTCTTGACCACCAAAATAATCATAAATATTACCATCTTTATCCATTGACATTGCATTTATTGTAAAATCTCTTCTTTCTAAATCTTTTTTTAAGGACGATACAAATTCTACATCACAATGTCGACCATCGCAATTAGTATCTATTCGAAATGTTGTAACTTCTACAGGTAAATCCTTAAATATTATTGTAACAGTCCCATGTTTAAGACCTGTCTCAATGTATTTTAGATTGTTTGATTTTGAAAATTCTATAATTTGTTCTGGTAAAGCATTTGTAGTTATATCAATATCTTTTATTTCTCTATCCATTAATAAATCTCGAACAGCACCACCTACTATATAAGCTTCATAATTTTGTTCATTGAATTTTTGCAATAATTCTAAAGCAGTTTCAATTTTCATCATTTTAATATTTACCTTTAAGTGAATCGAGATTATATCCAAAAGGAATCCAATTTCCATATTTTATTCTTGTATTATTTAAATCGATACGATATTGTTTTCTAAATTCATGAATTTTCTTTTCTCGTTTCTTATTTTTCATAATTAAATCCTATTTGCAAATACAATATAAACTTTCATTTTCTATGTCAATATCTTCTTTAGTTTTTATTGGAATTAAACAAATATTACAAACTATAACCGTATTTATTCCACCAATCTAAATATTTTTCTCTTACTATGTAAACATCTGAACGTTTAGGAAATTCACTTAATATATATTGTAATTTTATAGGCATTAATATTGCACAATATTTATCTGCATAACCTAATTTTGATAAATTCATTCCTATTTTATTTACATAATCTCTCGAATGACAAATACACAAATCATAATATTGTTTACCAAACAAATAACCACATATTTTAGCTCCCAATTCTGGATGAGTGTCTTCTTTTGATTTATCTTGATTTATTCTTCCTATATCATGTAGTAATATACAAATAAATTCTCTCAAACTCGGATATTTTTTATATATCTTTTTCCAAGATAATGTTACATACAATGTATGAAATAATAAACTATGATAACCTATTGTTAAAGTTTTAAGTCCTTGTAACATTATTAACTCCTTATTGTTACCAACTGTTTCTTTAATGCTATCGTAGAATCTGAATGATATTTAAAACAATCTTCATCACAAATTATATTGTAACATTCTATACAATTTATTTTACTGTATTTTGGTTTCGATGGATTATCTTTCTTTTTTGGATTTAAACCAATCTTTGGATTCTCATTATTTACTGTAGGATTTGGTTGCGAAATTGAATCAGATGTGCTGGCATTCCAATTTATATCGTCATGAGGAATTTGATGTTTCTTAGCATGACTTCTTGAATGATGTTTATGTTTTAATTGATATAATATTTTTGCATTTTCAGACGTTTAATTCACCTCAGGGTTGTATTTATTTAAGTTTAATAACATTTGTTCTTTTATAATCTCTTCTTTTGTAAATCTTGACGATGAATGTGGAGGAAATCTACTTAGAATTATATATTTTCCAGTTCCATTGTGTTTTAATATATTCCACTTACTTCTTTCGATTGTATCATTTATCATTTTAGCAAATCCTCGTAAGTTAAATCTTCTAACTTTGAAATTCTTTTTGGAAGAATATAAGCTTCAGCAACTAATTGTAAAATATCTCCAGCTGGAATTTTAATTTCATTTCCTTTACGATCTGTTATAAAGATATATCCACTGAAATCACTATTGTGATTAAATTGAGTTCCGTTATTTCCTGTAAAACTGTCCATATTATTCTCCTTGTTTTAAGTAAGAATCGTTTAAACTGAAGTTTTCCACGTTACATTTTATTATTACACTTGCTAGATTGCTAAGTGTTATATTTATCTTTTTATCTTTTAGTTCTCTTTGTTTATTCCATAATAATTCATGAATATCATCATCTACTAATATTGTCTTTACCATTATATCATCTCCGTAAACTTAACCTCTTATAATACTATAATAAACGTTATACTATTTAAAGGTTTGCTTTTTATATAAAAATATTAAAAAAGATATAATAAACTTGCCATAAAAAGAGTTGCTGGATATTTATATCCAGTTAATAATCGTTTGGTGATTTTATATCTTTTATTTTTACGAAAAATGTTTCATATTCGTATGTTGTTCTGTCGTAATTATAGCCAAATGATGTATATTCATTTTTATAAGGTTCTATGATGTCAAATAATGAATTATACGAATTATTTCTTGGTACAATATTCCATATAATATTTCCTCTTTTATCAGTCTTTATCAATATTCCTTTATTAGGTTCACCGATTTTTTCATAAAAAGTTCCAGAAAGTATATATCCATTTTTTGTCTTTTTTATAGAATTTACTTCATTATACACACCATACGATATCAGTTTGATCCACTTCAATTTTCCATTTTTACTAATTTTAGCTATCCAACTGTTTTTTGAATTTGGATATGAATTTTCAAGATAACCAGTTATTATATATGCATCATTTGATAATTGAATCGATGAAATATGACCTATTCCTTTAAATTGTTTTGTCCACACAACGTTAAAATTTTTGTCTGTTTTTATAATTATTCCATCAAGTCCATCGCTTATTGATCCTGTTATTATATATCCACCATCTAATGTTTGTTTTATAACAGAAGAATAATCAAGATCACTGTTGTTTGTTAATGTTTTATTTATAATTACATTTCCTTCTGAATCAAATTTAATAACAAATAATGATTGTGGATTTCCATTATAATCTTGTATATTGCCAAGAACTACATAATTATTGTCTAATGTTTGAGCAACAGATTTAAAAGAAAGATAATTTTTCTCTTGTATATATCTTTTCCACATTACATTTCCATCTTCATCTGTTTTTATAATAAGTCCACTTGATAACCATTCATCTTCATCGTTATGAAGTTCATAACTCGATGTTCCAACTATTATATATCCATTATCAGGAGTCAATTCTATATCTGAAAAATAACTTCCATTACTTTCATCATAATTTTTTTCTAAAAATACATTTCCACTTGAATCTATTCTAGTTGTTGATGCATACGATTCACGTTGACCAGCAAAAATGTATCCATCATGATCTGTTATATCGAAAGCTTTTGTGTGTGAAATGTTCAAAGTTTTGTTAACAACTGTTATTGGTACAGCAGTTGATATTGTGACTGTTAGGAATATTATTAATATTCCTATTAAGATTTTATTTAATTTATTCATGTTATTTATACCTCATTAATTTGATAATTCTAATAATTTCTTATTTAGTTTTTCAATTTCTTTTTCAGTATTTAATATATCTTTCTTAATTTCTTTTTGTGTTGATTGATATTTCTTCTTTTTTAAATTTTCTTTGGATTTTTCTAATACCCATTTTTCAGTTTCTAAATTATCCAAAAGTTCTTTCTTTAAATATTGAGGTGTTTGTACTTGTTTTTTACGTTCTATTTTTGCAATTTTTCGTTGTTTGGCTTCCTTTTCCCATTCAGGTACATATTTTTCATATCTTTGATAGAATGGTAATTCTGATGGATCTTTGACACCTTCTGGACGTTCTGCATCATAATATTTTTTCTTATGTTCTATAAAAACATGTTGAGGAAGTCCTATTGTATCCAAATCTACACCAAGAACTTTTGGTGCTGTTTTACACTGAACTTTAATGGATTTATCTTTTAATGTATCGGAAACTGCATTGGCAAAAAATCCACAACTTTTATTATTTATAGTTCTTGGAATTAGTTCAAAATCTTTTCTATATTGAACAATTAAATCTTCAATAGTTTCTGTTAGTTTCTTTTCAGTTAATTTCTTTTTAGTTGTCATTTTATAACTCCAGTTTTTCGTGACATTTTGTACATATCCAAATTAATATAGGCTTCAATTCAAAATTTCCAGAAGAAGTTTCATACTTCTTATATTCGATTAAAGGTGTCATTCTTTCTTTACACTTACAATAACAATTAATTCCTTTATATCTAAGATTATCTACACTAATTTCAACATCGTGTTTAGGAAAGTTTATATTAAAATTTTTATCTTCACTCATTATTTAATCCTCTTTTCTATATTTTCTATTATTTATACATCCTTTGTTAAATTATCTATAAATTTTTTAATTGAACAGTGTTCTTTATTGTTTTTTTCTTTTAATATACATACACTATTACATTTATTCCAACAATAATAATTTAATTTTTTGTATATTAGATTTTTCATTGTGTCTATTGTTATATCTTCAAATTCTATACCAGTTACTTCTTCTAATGCAGATGTAAGTTGTTCTTTATAATTTTTACCTAAATTTAATTTGATTTTATTACTTATTTTAATTTTTTCTTTTAAATCTATAATCTCAATCTTTAAATCATCATTTTGAATTGTTAATTTAATAATTTCTTCAGTAAGTTCATTTAATTTGTCATTCACTTTCTTTTTTGTATTTTCACTTGTTCCTATATCATATAAAAAGGTTTCAGGTTTATTATTCATTTGTTTGCCTCCAAACTTACTTCTTCAATTGTAAGTTTGTATATTTTATCATTAGACTTAACAATAACTTCATTATCATTTTCTCCGTTTGATGAACTATGATTTCCAAAAAACATTTTCATCGCATATAATACACTTGTTCTTATTTTATTCATATTTAATCCTCTAATTTATCTGGTTTCTTCCATATTATTGAAATTGAACCTTTATCTTCATTATAATCTGCATATTCAATTTCGCCATTGTTCAATCTTATAACAGATTCATAACCATTTTCAAGCATAGATGGAATTTCGTGTACATAAATAAAAGATTCTCTAACATTTTTACTATAATAATATGGAGATGATGAATCTTCTACTATTATAACTTTTATTTTTTCTTTATTTTCTTCCATATTATTCATCTCTTTCATCAACTATTTCTGTTACATAATAACCTGTTTCATAATTTCCTTTTTCATCATATAGATACAGATGCTATATATTGTGGCATTGTTGATTTTTTGATTACTGCTTTTATAAGGCATTTATTTATCTCCTTTGTTTGAATACCAAATCATACAATTTTTATGTTTCTTTGGTATTATATCTTTCTTTTTTCTTAATAATATTATTTGTTTCTGTGCTGTTCTATAAGCAAGATTAGGTAATTTCTTACATAACTCCTTACAAGTTTTTCCTGGTTCTTTATGTATTAAGTTTAGTAATTCTTCTTGAGTCATAGTTTAATTATAATGAAGATAAATCTGGATTACTGTATTTAAAACCAATATATGTAATTATAATTCCTATAAATGCTCCAATTATTGAAATTGAATATTGATTTATCAAAGCTCCAAATATTAATGAACCAAGTGAAATAAAAATTCCTAAAGGTACAATAAAACTTATTAGATCTTTGTTACATTCTGGTTTTAGAATTTCTTTTGTTTCATAATGATTATCGCATATTCTTTTTATCTTACTTAAATCTATTTTTTCCATATTTATTCACTTCATTAATTTAATTTATCTTGTATTATATGAATTCCATTTGAAGTTGACATTCCTATAACAAATGAAATTATATAAACGTAATATATTTTTGATAATTCTATTGTTCTTTCCAGAGTTTTCCATAGTAATATATTATCATCTAAGAATAATCCAAATACATATATTAATGGAATTAATAATATTATTAAGTATATTATTTTTATCATCACACCTAGTAAAATGTTGTGTGACATTCCTCTGTGTTTTGATGATTTTTTGTATATAAACCACAACCATTTGTGTTTATTATAAGGTGTGCTTCCTGTATCAAGATCAGGTGTAATATAATTAGTTCCTACTATAAATCCTATTGTATATAATGGAATTACAAAATCTTTAGTGATAATTGCTGAATAAATTGTTAAGAGTAGTATTAACCACTCATAACATGTTTGCTGATGACGTTTGAAGTTTGGCATTTAATTTACGATATCAATATCAATTTCTTCTCTTTTCTTATTTTATTTTTAAAATTCTTACCGATATCTTTATCAAATTTTACTTTACTATTTGGATCATTATATTGATCATTAATCCATCCGAGATAAGTAAATTCTTTTTTTATCGTGGGTTTTACTAGTACAGTTTTTATAGTTACATCAGGAAAGTTTATTTTACTCTTTCCTGTTCTCAGTTTTTCTGACCACTGTTGATCCATTAAAATTTGAAAATTCATATTATTTACTCCTTTATTATTGCACCATTGTTTATCAATGAAAAATGTTTGTATATTTCAGAATTAGTCGGTTTTCTATTGTTAAGTATTGAAAATTCAGTCTTTGAACATAAAAGAACTATATCTACACTAATATCTCTTCCATTAATATAGATCAATCCAAAATTTGATAAGTCTGTCATTTTTTAATCCATCCTGGACATGTCCTGTTTAACAAAGATTTTGTGTATTTTTCTATTTTAGTGTCATCATAGTCTTTTCCGTTACTTATCATACTTTTATGTATGTTTCTTATAGCTTTAAATCCAGATTCATAACCATAATCTACCATCATTCCATCCTAAAGAATTTATTCTTTTGCTAACACTTTTGTTTTATAGAATTTATTTAATCCTCTTTTAAGTTCATCAACTGACTTTGAAACTTTATATTTTGAATTTAAATCTTTATTTTCTTCCATAACATCATCATATTCTTTTACCCAGTCACGTAAATCGACTAGATTTGAATCAGTTTCTGATTTTTTCACTTCTTGAATACATTTTTCTGTTTTTATATCATTTACAGTTGCTATATTTTGTCCATCAACATTAAATACAAATGATACTTTATACCATGTGTCAGTTTTTAATTTATCATTCTTTAATAATTCTCTCGATGCTAATCTCAACTGCATTGCTGCAGGATTCTCTAATATTTCAGTTGTTTTGTTTTCCATATTTATACATCCTTTGTTAAATTATCTATAAATCCTTTTATTAGACATAATTTCTTATCACTACAATCTTTTTTCTTGCATAACATATTACATTTATTATTTTCACAATATTCATCTAACTTTTTATATATCAAATTTTTAAACGTGTCTATTGTTATATATTCAAATTCTGTACCAGTCGCTTCTTCCAAAGCAATTCTTAATTGTTCTTCACAATTTTCATCGATGTTTAGTTTATTTTCCACGTTTATTCTCCTTCTTTAGTATCTTTCTTCATCAAATCGTTTGAAATTACATTCTCTAAAATAAATTGAGAATGAAAAGTGTTATATGCTTCATTCAATTTATTTAGCTCTTCGAATGTCATGTGACATTTTACTATTGCTACATTATCTACGAATGTTATTTTTTTCTTTAAAGATTCTTGTAAGTGTTCTTTAACTGATACATCTAATTTATCTATGTTAAAATTTATAGATTTAATTATTCCATTTTTTCCGCTTTCAAAGTTGAAAAACATATTATTTATCTCCTTTAATTTATTGTTAATCTTGATGATGGAATATCATTACATTCAGATACTTCATCACATATTTCATACTTTCCATAGCTCTTAAATAGACTTTCTGGCAATTTATTTTCCTTTCTACATTTATTACAATAAAACATATTATTTCTCCTTTTGATTATTCCACACTTCTGGATTTGGACAATTTAAAACATTTATCCATGAAACACCTACTTTATATATACATATTCCTTTATTATTTAACGTGCAACCTTTTAATTTACATTTAAATTCAACCATTTATCCTCCAAACAACTTTCCTAATACATTTCCTATACTATCAAGAAATCCACCTTCGTCATCTTCATCCTCTTTTCTATCATCTTTTCTTCTGTCATTTATGTAATTTTCTGTTGGTTCTCTACATTCAGGACAGAATTCTGCATCCTTATTCATTATGTAGTATCCACACTTTTCACATTTCATTATTTATTCCTCCCTTTACTTTTTACACAATATGTTGGACAAATTAGTTCATCTTCTACAATAATTCCATTTTCTTCTAAGTATTTTCTAATTTTTAGAGTGTCTCTATCTATGTCTGCAGACTTTCGTCTGTCAATTATTACAGCATATCCTTTGTCTTTAATTCTTTTTATTCGAACTCTGATGTTTTTAATTGATGTTACAGTTGTTTTTATTTTTATTGAACTAATTTCATATTTATAATTAAGTCTAATTAGTTCATCGATAACAGTTTTCTTTATTTTTTGTCTTATTTTATTGTCAACAATTGAATCGTTTGGTCTTTTTAATATATGTTTTACTTTATCTTGCCAAGATGTTAAGAAGTCTGGTATTCTGTCACCAATGTATATTACATTTCTTGATAACACTTTTCCATTTGCAGTTACAGACCATGGTTTCTGTACTTTATTTATGTCATATTTCTTTTGTTCATTTGTTTTAGATTTTCTCATATTCTATATCCTCTTATTTTTTCTTCCTTGTCTTTAGGTTCAAAGAAATGTGTGTTATAATTATCAGTTATAACTAATTTTTGTTTAAACGCTTCTGATAACGGAATCCATTTAAGTTCACGTGTTATAAGTACATCTAAATCAGATATATACATAGAAGTCATACTACCATCATCAAAGTGAACTAACACTTCACCTACAGTTAAAGTGTTAAAACTATTTGACGTTCCCTTCACATTATTATTTTGTTTTAATCTTACAATCATATTTTATACCTTCTTACTTATTATTAATACTTTTAGTTCGTATGCCTAATTGATATTTGTTATAAACATAATTTGTTTTAGTGTACAATTTTCTTTCGATTCCTCCAAATGTACATGTTTTTTTTTCTTTTTTATGTTTACATGTTTCACACTCTTTTGTTAAATTTATACATCTTCCTTTTTTGATTCGAGTAAGTCGTTTCTTTTCTTTATCCAGCAATTAAAACACAATTCATCTGGATTATCATTTTGCCATTCAGTATATGCAGATAATGATTCGAGTGATGTATTTATTATTACTACAGATTGTTTGTGTCCACATTTATATTCTCGATAACTCATATTACCTCTTATTTGTTAATATAAAAATAACAAGAAATGTTAATATTAATATAATCATATATTCATATTTTGTTAAGCTCATATTAATCATCTTTCTTATTTTCTAAGTAAAAGATAACTGCCATTCTTAAACTTTCCTGAACACTTTTACCTGTTATATCTAATAAACGTTGTCTTTCATCTTTATGTAAAAGAGTTTGTGTATGATAATATTCTCCATGAAATTTGCATATTCTTCCTATTTTCCTTTCGGATCTTAGGTTAGAATCTAATTTCTTTCGTTTTTTTCTTATATTATTCAATGTTTCGATTGACATATTTATTCAATCCTAAGTTCAACACATCTTTTACATTCATCACTTTTCGGTGTAAGATTATATTCACATAACCAAACTTCATCTGAATTTTCATCAAATGTAAGTTCAGAATGTCTACATTTACGACAACATATATCTTCTACTGTCATAATTATACATCTCTTAATAAACATGACCATCCAATATATGGATTATATTCATATTCATATTTATAACAATATATATAAACATATTCAGTATCATGATATATAGTTATTTTATCGTTATTATCAGTATTTGGATAAACAACATCAACAATTTCTAGTCTTTTAGAAGAGCTTTCTTTTGATGTTACTTTATTCACACAACCAGCAATTAATATTGCTAAGATTAATATTCCAATTACTAATTTTTTATCTACCATTTCACATACACCTCACGTTCGCCTTTTGATACTCCATAGACTTTGTGATTATATTTAAAGTTTTGACCTGTTTTTCCAGCAAGATAAAATCTTTCTGTCATTAAAAGATCGTTTCTAAGATATTCTTTTACTTGTTCCTTATGACCTTCTCGCCACATCTTCGGTACATCGATACTTGCTTCAGTTTTTGATAATCCAAAGTTTCTCGTGCAGATGTCATTTAGGGATACCCATCCTGCATCACCAGTAAATTTATCAAATTCTAACATTGTGTCAAAAAGTTTTGAATTAAATATTTTCATTGCTTCTTTGTCTATATAATGTTTCAATACACGTGCATCGAACTGGATTATATTATGTCCAACGATTTTATCAGCATTTACAATCAGTTCAAATATTAGATCTTCAATATTTTCCTCTTCATAAGTTTGATATTGACCATTATACAATGTTCCAAGTTCTGCAATTCCAATGTTTTTATAATTTTCTTCTTTTTTCCAACCTCCTTCAAAATCTGTCATCAAATATTTTGTTTCGATATCTAAATATATTACATCTTCATCCATATTATTTCCTATAACTAATTTCTATAACAAAGTCCTGGAATAAAAATAAATCCAAGTAAACACCAAGGACTTTTTGTAACATATAATCCTAATACTACAGCAATCGTAATTCCAATCGATAATACTGCATGTGCAGCTTCAACACTTAATTTAATTTCCATTTAAAATTCACTTTCCTTAAACTTTTTATCTAAATGTTCAATTGCCGAATCTCTCATTAAATCAACAATTTCTAAATAATCTATTTCTGAATAATCATTTCTTAGTGATCTCCAGATTTGAATTACCATACCTTTATCTTCTATAAGTTTTATTTCACTATCTTTTAATATCATTTCAATCTTCCCCCACCACTCTTTATCATTCCATTTTTCTCTTAATTCATGAATTGCTCTATCTTCTAATGAAAATCTTGTCATCATTGTTTGAATTAATTATGTTAAATTATTTCGTTCATCTTGCATTTGTTTATGAATAATTTCTATCGATTCTTTATCACGACCATTTGCACGAATTAAGTCTGACATTCTTCTTAATATTTTTTGATACTCTTGTTCTATTCCATTAGGTCTATATGTAAATTCTAACATATCCATATTTAATCATCCTCATCAAACCAATTTTGAATTATAATATTTCCTACAAACTGATCTTTTAGTTTATTTACTGGTAGTTCTAACATTCTTCCATCTTCATTACAAATTACATTTCCAACATATTCGATGTAACCTCCAACAAACTCTTGCATTTCTTTTAGAGTCATTTTATCTACATCTGATATTATTCCATCAGATGTTATTTTTGTAAATTTTAGTTTATCTGTCATAATTTACTCCAAACTCTTCAATTGTTCTAATAACCATTCCTTTGCTTTCTTTTTATCTATTTTGATAAACATAGCAATTCCTTTCTCCATTTCCCAACAATTTGAGCATAATCCCATTCTTATATAAGGAGTGTCTCTTTTACACAATCTACAAGGAACTACTCTGTCAACATTCAATATCTTGATAAGTTTATCAGATTCATTTATCATTTAATCACCTCTCTTCAAAATCTTCACATGAATCTATAGGATCATCATCATCTTCACATATACAGATTCCATATTTTCATTGCAATATAAACATTTTTTATTATCTTTAATCATTTTATTTTTCCTCTATCTTACGAACATTTATATAGTCTTTCTTTAGATTTTTCTTTCTTATTAATCCTTTTTCTGTCTGACACCAATTCTGTTTTAGATTTTTATCCTGTAATTCATAACCTACCAATCCAACCATAAGTATATAGAATTTATTATAATCACTTGTTAAAACTTCTATAATATCTTCATCAGTCATATCAATTTTTGGTAATAATAAGTTTCCATTTGAGAAACTTCTTTTTAAGTCTTGTATTTTTTGATACGACTGTTCTGAGATTTCTATTGTTTTCATGTAGTCCTCAGAAGTATGTAGACAAATAACAATATAATAAATATTATTAGAAATGCTATAAATTCCCATTCAGATACATCAATTTCTATTGACCATTTTCTTAATTCTATTTTCATGATTTCTCTTTTATAGAAGCTATAGATTCAAATCTTTTGCACTTACAATATGATTTTGTACAGTTATCATTTCCGTGTAAATTTCCTGTAACTAAATCTGCATGTTCAAACTTTGGATGACCACATATACATGTTAAAGATTGTCTTATTATACAATCTTCTTTCATTTTTCTTGTTAGATTTTCTTCTGCTTTATTTAAACCTTCTTCTATACAATTATCTGTTACATCTTGTAGATTTATTTTTCCATATTTACTAAGTTTTATTTGAAGAATTTTTAGTTTAGTATGAGATTCCTTACTTATGTCAATTTTTTTACGTTATTCATTTTTCTCCTTTATTTCAAAGTATCTTTTTCCATATGGATATTCAATTGCTAAATGAAAACATTCAGAATTTTTTAAAAATATGTTTAATAATCTATCCATTTTAGTTACATATCTTAGATATTTTTTCTTTTCCTCTGGAATTTTATTCATTTAAATTCTCCACTTTTTCGAATAAGTCTACATCATATAAAAATGTTTCTATGTTATAATTACTGTCATCATTTGTTTTGATCTTAATTGGTTTATGTGTAAAAGAACTAATTCTAACTTTATCCCCTGTCATATTTTTCATCAGTCTTACAATTTGTAAATCGTTATCTTCTACAATTGATAAGAATGTATACATTTTCCTATATTTAGGATTTGAAACATCATCTTTTCTGCGTACTATATCGCCAATTTTATAATTCATAATTATGCTCCTTTTGTTAATTTAATATCTTCCAAGACAGATACATTCTGTCGTTGGACACATACATCTTCCTACTCTGTCACAGTTTGATTTATTACAATCAACTGGCCAACAGTTCATACAATGATCACATACTTTCTTTTCTGGATTGTTGTGACATTCTGGATACCAATCTGAATTTTCAAATATTTCAGATAATAATTTGTTTGCTTTCTTTTCAAAAAATTTTATTTCATCTTTTGCTTGTTTTAGTTTTTCATTTTGTATTTCCTTAGTTTTCGTAAATGTTCACCTTTTCCCTCTTGGATTATACCGTTCTATTGGAATTGCTGGTTTACATTCAGCAATACATCTTAATACGTAATTACAATATTTGTCAATTTTTTTCATTTGATTATTGTTTATGTCGATAAGATATCCCATAATCCATTCCTTCTGTTTAATGTTAACTTGCAGGCATACTTTTAGATTTTTCTTCGATCAATTTTCTTATTTCATAATACGATTCTTTGTTAAAATTTTTTGTGTGAAACATACATAGTTCATCATTACAAGATGAACAACTTCCTATACATTCTCCTGTCATTAAATCTCCTAACATATTATATAATTCTTTCCTTTTTGATAAAATAATTCTCTTTGTTTACAGTTTTGAAAATCTTTTCCTTCGGTTTCGTATGTACAATCTGAACAACATAATGTTCTACATTGTGCTGCTGTTGTTGGTGTTATTCTTAGGTCTTTTGTCATAATTACTCATTAAATTAGATACCGTATTCATTACCATACAATTTTATTCTGCGTTCTATTATCAGAGCATCAAATAACTCATCAGAATGATCATATTGACAATTTTTACATGATATATTTTTTACACATTCATTTATATTATCCATACAACCTTCGAATTTTCTTCGTGATTTCATGCTTACATAAGATGTGTTCAATTTTTTTATCATATTTTACTCCTATAATTTTCTTTTCTTATTGTCATGCTTACTCCTACATATTATTACTGATTAATATTCTTGCTCTTCTCATAGCTTCTTCTTGTGATAGATTATACTCCTTATCAATTATAATAACTCTAGATCTTCTAATGTAACATTTACTCTTTTTAGTAACAATTCATTATTATTAATAATTTCAAACTTTACATAATCATCAACACAACCCCATTCTTTTGGGATTATTATATACTTGCTATATTTACTAAACTTTCGTATTTGTTTTAATTCTTTCATGTTATCTTCCTATAAAATCACTCATATAATTAGTTATATGATTTTATAGTATAAATATGTTTTGGAATCATTTTAAAAATAATAAAAAAGTCATGAAAATGTGGTCTAGATATATAGCGACCGGTTAGACTTTATAAATTTGTTTTAAAAGAAAAGACTTATATACTTTGGAGTACTTTATAAGGGTATAAGATTATAAAGGTGAAAGAATGGTAAAATCGCTAATTATAAGTGATGAAACTCACTACAGAATAGTAGAAAGGCAAACAGAATTGCTAAAATTAGGAACAAGAAAAAAAATCAATGAAATAAGCGAAGAAGTTATAAATGTAGGTTTGTTTACAATAAAAAATAAGCAACTAATTATTGAATTAATGGATAAAATTAAGGTGGACACAAAATGAAATCAAAAATAGAAACTCTCAACCTAATAATAGGGAAAGTATATTCTCCAGAAAGAATAATAAAAGAAATTGAGAAATTTGGAGACAATTCAAGAATTGAAATTGGTCATGCATTTATCGCAGATAATAAGAAACTCATAACACCTTATCATGATTATCATCTTAATACGTTAAAACTAAAGAATCTTATAGAACTAGGAATTCAGAAAGATAAAGAAGCTTTAGAAAAATTAACTGAAGAATTGATAGCTAAAGGAACAAAACCTAAAGAAGTTAAGCAAATTATATCAAATCTAGGAAAACTAGAAATTCATGTTCAAGTATTGTCGATAGTAAATCCATGCCAACAAAACTTTGCATACAAACTTATAATGAGTGATGATGTACAAGAATCTCTAATGGATACATCAGCAGATACATTAATAGATATGAATGATTTAAAGAAACACGAATACACAAACAGAGGCGTCGGAGCAGCCGTAAAATGTATAAACTGCGTTCTCGGAAAAAACGGATTTGCTGATTATAAAGCAAGGTTTCACAGTGAAGATAAGAAACACTTTGTGCTAATACAACATATAGGTGAAGTTAGAGAGAATGAAGAATGTAATTGTGAGGAATAAATATGGAAACATTATACTATATAAATATAATTGCAGGATTAATGTGTTTATATTCTGTAGTTATGTTTAGAAATCAACCAAAAAAACAAAGATTACTAATGTTATTATTTGCAATAGTAAATATTGGTGGTGTAATATATTTAAATATATAAAAGAGGAATAAATATGACAGATGAATTGTTAAGTGTTGAAATTAAAGCTTATATGACAAAAGAAGCATTTGAATATATTAAAAGTGCATTGAAATATAACGGAAGTTCAAGTGCACGTTTAATCTCATACGATAAAGACATAAAAATTGTATGGATGGAACAAAAATTATAAAGGAATAATTATGATAGAAAATAAAGAAATCCACAATGGACTGAATAATAAAGAGATAAGAGATTATCTTGGAAAGGAACTGTATAAACTACAGATGTCCGGTGGATGGAGTAATGTAGAATTTATAGAGAAACAAATTAGAGAACTTACACAAACACTTGAACTTTGTAAACAGTATAATGCAATAAAGAAGATAATCGAAATGAATAAATGGAAAGACTTTGATGTTTCTGAAATTACATCATATAATAGTAATTACTATCAATATTTCATAGGAACAGAAAAAGAGTTTGAAAAGTTTGAGAGTAAATACAATGAATATGTAGAGGAATAAACATGACAAAAAATAAAGACGTTACATTAACAAAATGTGATATAAAAGGATGTCTAAATCCTGCTGAACAAATAAATACACCATTATTTAGTAGTGGAATGTATTGTAGAAAACATTTTGATGAAATTAATAACGGAAAAATTGAGGAATAAACAATGTCATCAATAGTAATAGAACTAAAAAATAATTCTAAGAGGGAAAGAATAGAAGAACTTAAAAAAGATCTTCATAAATTAAATCAAGTTAGTGTCATGGATAATTTTGGTGCATATAGAGATATAATCAAATCTATCAGAGAAACCAAAGAAATTTCCAATAAAAATTGTATAGAGATGCTAAAAGATATTGCTGAACAATTAAATAAGTGGTCAGTAGAATCAAGAGAAGGTGGATGGAGTACGCAGCAAGAAAAACCTATGATAGAATTATCTAGGGATATTTATGCATATATCGGAAGAAATAAATAAATAACTTATTTTTTGAGTGTGTAAAAATAAACAGTGGTTTGTCTGAAGATTGTTTAACATTGTTTATTACATTAAGTTCAATAATATAAGGAGATTATAATGACAGATTTTAAATTAGTTAAAATGTATAAATGTGTGAGTTGCGGAGAAATTATAGATGAAGATTCTATATGCCTACATGAATGTAAAACGATAAAAGAGAATAAATTAAAATGAGACTAATAAGATTTATTAAAAGACTCAAACGTAATTATAGAGTTCACGGAAGATGGTTTTCTATACACGGAATAATAAGAATGTCGTGGTTACAATCTAGAGAAAAGAAAATTTGTCTATGGTTTCCAACTGAAGTTATAGATTTAAGAAAGGAAAATAAGTGAAAATAGAATGTAAATGTCACAGACATAAATGTAAAGTTGAAATCGAAGGAGAATCTGGATTCAATGGAACTATTCCAAAAGATTGTATATTAGGTTATCCTATATTTTCAAATTTTATTGAGATGAAGGAGAAATAAAATGAATATTTATTTAATAACACAACTTATAAATAACAAATCAGAAAGTTATAATGGAGCAATTGTTTTTGCTAAGGATGAAGAAGAGGCAAGAAATATACATCCTAATCATAATCTTGTGTATAAAGATAATGTTGGATGGGTATATAAATTATGTTACAATATACAAGAACCTTCTGGGGATAATTCTTGGTGTAATCCAAAAGATGTTAAAGTTGAATTATTAGGAGTTGCCAATAAAGAAATAACAAGATCTCATGTCATACTTTCATCTTATGGTGGTTTATAAAATGAGAGTATTATGCTGTGGTGACAGACACTGGGAATCTTTTGAAATTATAGAAAGAGAATTAAAAAAATTGGATAAAGATACAATTATAATTCAAGGATGTGCAGATGGTGCTGACAAAAAATGTAGATATATTGCAAGAATTCTTTATCTAAAGTTGCTATCAAGTAAAGATAATCACGATGTACTTAATAATCCAGGATTTCCAGCAAACTGGAAAAGATATGGAAGAGCAGCTGGTCTAATCAGAAACATTCAAATGTTAGATGAAGGTAATCCAGATTTAGTGTTAGCATTCCATACTAATATAGAGAATAGTAAAGGAACAAAGAACATGATAGAGCAAGCTAAGAAAAGAGGAATTAAGGTTGTGTTGATTAAGGAGTAATAAATAATGGTAAAATGTGGAAAATGTTGTACTATGGTAGATGCAACAAAAATATGTGATATAGTAACTGATGTTAGCGAAAGATTTAACCAATTAGATTATACTATAAAAGAATTGTATCAATGCGATAAATGTAAAAGTGTATTTATAAGATAAGGAGTATTGATGGATAGTATATTAAATTACATTGGCGGAAAAAGTTTAAGTGCAAAGAAAATAGTAGAATTGATGCCAGATCATTTCTGTTATGTAGAAACAAATGCTGGAGGCTTGTGGGTATTCTTTGCAAAACCAAGAACTAAAGTCGAAATTGTTAACGACATCAACTCAAATTTGATCAACTTCTGGAGAGTCATGCAAAGACAACCAAATGAATTTATAGAAAGAAGTAAATATGAAATGTATTCTCGTGAATTGTTTTATGAATACTATGCAGATTTTGATTCTGGAAAATTTTACAAACTTTCTGAATTAGAAAGAGCATTTAGATTTTTTTGTATGTTAAAAGAAAGCTTTGGATCAAAGTGGAACTCAGGTTGGGGCTATGGTAAGTCGAGAAATCAAGCTGATGCTTTTTTTAACGAATTTAAAATAGTTGATCAAATAGCTGAAAGATTAAAACATGTACAAATAGACAATAAAGACTTTCAATCTGTGATCGAAGATTATGATGGTGAAGAGACATTATTCTTCTGTGATCCACCATATATAAAAGCAGATGTTGCAGCACAATATTTTAAATCTACAGATCAGAAAAAAAATATGTCTTTTACTTTACATGATCACCAAAGACTTTACACTGCTCTTACAAAGATAAAAGGTAAATTCATATTAACAATAGATGATGCACCTTTTATAAGAGATAGATATTGTGAAGGAGAACAAGGAAATAGAGGATTCTGGTGGCAAGAAAACATTGTACACTACAGTTCTGCAGCTGGTCCAGATAGAAGACATGCAACTGAACTAATAATAACAAACTATGACACCGAACCAATCATAAAAAGTAAACAGAATGTAAAGAAAGAATCTAAAAAAGAATCAAAGAAAGAAGAACCAAAGTCAAATAGTGCAAGTTTACTTGACTTTTAAAGGAGAATAATATGATAGAAATACCAGTCTTTGAAGATGCTAAATTAAAATGTGAACATAACAATCTTGTAAAAATTACACTTGAATATAATGATCGATATTTAGATGATGGTACACACATCGAAATTGATGGCTGCGAAGAATGTGAAAATAAAATAAGGAAAGATTATGAATCTAAAAACAAGTAAAGAAAGAGTAAAAATGTTAAAACGAGGATTTACTGGAACAGAAATTGAGAATAAATATATAGAATTAAATGAAATAACAGTATTGAAGAATAACACACGAAAGAAATAATCATAGAAACATAAAATTTATATTTTATAATTTTTATATTACTAAAAAAACGAAAACCTTATATAATACCTAAGCGTTATAAGAGTTATCCTCTTAAATCAGAAAAATGCCATAACTGAAGGTATTATTATGACAAAATTAAACATTGAAATAAAAGAAAATTATCTTGATGCGATAAATATATTCAAGATAACACATAAGAATGAGATTGCACAAGAATTTGGAAATTTAAGTCAAACTACAGCAGTTCAATATATCTTAAAAGATTATATGAATTGTAAAGGATTAAGTGACCTTTCAAAATTATTAGATGAAAATGAAAAATCCGAGGAGAAGAAATAAATGACACAAATGAAAGTAAAATGTTCGATATGTAATAAAGAAGAAACAATTCCAAATGATACATTATATACAGTATCAGAAATGGTAAAGAAGTATAACATGGGGTCATCTGGATTTACACATCTATTCGATGTAATGTTTGGACAATGCTTAGACGACAGCACACATAACTTTGACTTTGACTTTACTGAAGATTTTAAGAACGAAATTTTAGCAATAGTAAATAAAGAGAAAAATATCATAATCGAATCTGAAAATGCTAAAAAGGAATCTGATATTATAGTAAAAGAAATTATGTTGTTAAAAGAAAAACTAAAAGAAACTGAAACAAAATCTGAAAATGCTAAAAAGGAATCTGATATTATAGTAA
>Ga0172379_10000821_pt1:0-67500 | contig 72070 bp, 50 predicted proteins | sample GrowelOW334metaG_FD_119756 | JGI IMG/M metagenome (GOLD analysis project Ga0172379, IMG submission 119756) | Groundwater microbial communities from an aquifer near a municipal landfill in Southern Ontario, Canada - Groundwater well OW334 metaG | ecosystem: Environmental > Aquatic > Deep...
AGCGGGGTTTTGCGCTTAGCGGTGCGAGCCCCGCTATTTTTTTGTCCGGAAAAGGCGCCTCGGGGTTATTGCGTTGCCAGATTTCGAGAGCCGTCCGTCTGAACCGCAAATTGGAATTGGGCGGTCGTATTTCCACCCCCGTCCACCGTCACGGAAGTGATTTTGATTTTGCAATAATACCCTTGTGCCGTCACAAGCAAAATCACGTCGCCCGCCGAAAGAAAAACGTGCCCCTCATCGGCAATCGTCGGAGCATTGCTCAGGCTGTCAAAAGCATAGGCCCCCGTAACCTCTTGGATCGCTGCGGGGGCATTGGCCTCAAAGACAAAAGTGGCAACTCCGTCCGACTCAAAATGGATGTCACCCGCGTGAGGGTCCTCCAATTCCGTGTTCGTCGCGAAAGCGAAACCTTTGTTCACGGGGCCGGCAAGAGAGTGAACGCTCCCCGTTTGGATGGGCAGATTTTGGCTCGTGCCGCCCGACTGCACAGTATCACCCGCTCCCGGCTGGATCGGGTTGCGCTCTTCTTCCGCGACACGAATCTCTTCGACGACGGTCTGGGAAAGACCGCTGGACTCGGCAATTTGGGGGGAAAGCGTCGCATAGATCAGGTCCCCGCGCAGGTTCTTGATCTTGAGCTCGCCGTCCTCCATCGAGAACATCATAGTCGTCCGTCCGGTCGTCATTTGCTGTTGGCCGGTCGTGCGGGGGTTTTGGCTCTTTTCCCAGTGCGTGTCCGCGACATACAAGTCTTTGCTCTGCTGAACACGGTCGATGAAGATCTTCAGCCGGATATCGGCAAACATATCGAAATCGAAACGAACGCCTTCCTCGAGATAAACCCTGTTCCCAAGATAGTCCCTGGAGATCAAAGAGGCAAAGGCGGACAAGTTTTGGCTTTCGTAAGCGTTTGCGATTTTCGCGACCACTGCAACGACGAGATCGGAAGAAGAAATATTCCGGTGAACGAGGGCATCAAGGTTGGGGAAAAACCGGAGGATTTCCTCCTGCCCGTCCACGGTTCTGATCCTCAAGACAGGCTGATAGCGTTGATCCGGGATCGGAAAGAACCGACAGGAGAGGCTCTGATTCAACGGCAATTCGGACCATGTCCTGCCGTCATCCTCGGAAAAGAGCAGTTTCTCCACTCTGTCCAACTGGGACAGGCGCGCCGTAATTTCAATGGCGCCTTGCCGGAGGTCAGTATTGGTCACCACCACTTCGCCCCTGGCATTGTTCAGCGAAAAAGTGTTCAGGCGCGCGTCGAGCAAGCGATAGATCGCGGGTGCTTCAAACGGCGGCGGAGACCCGGCGGGGCCCTGCAAAGGAGAAGCCGTGCTGGAAAGCGCAGACTCGATACTTGAAACCTCGTTCATCCGGCTGACGACTTCGGGCGAGCCCGGAGAGAGCCCGGAATCCTTCAGGTAGGTCAACATCTTTTCCCGGATCTGGCTGAACTTTACGCGATAATCCCCCTCGGGACGAATTTGCCTTGCTTCGTCCAAGAAAGCCTCGAGTCCCGCCAAGGCATTCTCCTGAGAGGCCCCACTCACCTTCACCATGAATTCCTGATAACCGTTGGATCCGCCGGCCGAAGAACCGATCATCACCTTCCCGCTTGTTCCTGCCACAGTCCCTATCGGCAGATCGTAGTTAAAAGAAGTCAGCACTTTCCCATCTCGCTCAGAGGAGCTCCCAAGGCTGCCCTTAACAAAATCCGTCTTCTCCGTAGAAACAGTGACCTCTCTGGGCTTAACTCCGCTTTCGATCTCACCGGTTATTTTAAGGGTCTTGTCCTTCGCAAAATCGACCTCGATCACTTCGCCGGTAAATGCCTTGCCGTTCACCTTGATTGATTTGATCGTGACCGGCATCGAGGCCTTTTGGACCATTTTGTTCGCCTCGTCTTCTTTTTCTTTTAATTCCTCAAGCCTCTTGCGGTAGTTGGCTGCAAAGGAATTGTCGGCGCTCTCCTCGAGGCCATTCTCCGCAAGGATCCTCTCCCAGCCCAAAGCATTAAGTTCGGCGATTGTTTGCGCCTTATTTAATTGCGCCTGCTGCTCTGAAACAGTCACCGCGCTGCCGTCAAGGCCCACGACATCCTTGTCCCCCACGAACTTGATCTTAGCGGCAAAATCACGCGCCTCTTCGGCCTGCTTGTGAAGCTTTGGAGCCATTGCTTCGAGGGCTTTCATTCTTTCTGCGGTGAATGCCGCGATCATGGCACCTTGCAGTGCCTTGACTTGCGCACCGCCTAAGTATCCTTTTTCTCCGGCATACAGATAGGAGGCCTTAAGCGGCACGCCCGGCTTCACTTCATTCTTGATCTGCTCAAAATTCATAAAAAGAGGCTGAGAAAGCAAGGCCTTGACCAAAACAATACGCGACTGAATAAACGCTTTTCGATCCGCGGCTTCAGTCTGAAGATCGGCATAAGCCCTCTCCAGATTCTGCAACGCTTCAGGCGCAACTTGCTTAAACTTCTTAAAACTGTCCCTGAGCATCTTGGCCGTCTCGACCGTTTGATCCGGCCCGGACTTCAATTCCATTTTCCATTTGCTGTAGGCCGCGTCAGACTGCGAGCAGGCTTTAGTCCAGGCTTCAATAAACTGGTCAACCTCTTTGATCCTCTCATCAACCTTCTGCACACGGTCCTTAAGAAAGCCGTAGCTTGTCCCGGCTTCTACGGAAAAGCGATGATCAAAATAATTTTCAAGGTCCTCGCCCCCGCCGCCTGTCTCACTCAAGGAATCCTGCAGTTTTTGCAAAGCCTCCCTCAGATCGACTCCCTCCATGCCCGGGACCTTCCCAAAGGACGACTCCTGGATTTTCCAGTTCTGAGCACTGGCGATAATCTTATCATTCCCCGTGATCCATGCTTGCGCATCGACGATTAATTGCGGGGGCTGGGCATTGCCCCATATCTGCGCCTCCTCCGCGGCGATCAAAAGCCTTATTTTTTCCCATTCGTCTATTCTTCCCGTGATAAGCGATTTAAACTTATAAAAGCCCTCCCCGCCAAGCACATTGTTGTAACCGGTTCCGTTGGATGCGGGCTGGTATCCTGAGCTTTGAGCAAGCTCTGCGCAGAACAGATTCCAGGCAGCGCTCAGCTTTTCATTAATCTTGTTTATTTCCGCATACTTCTCGTCTCTTCTTTTAACGAAAGCTTCTTGAGCTTTTTTAAAAACCTCGTCGCTTGGTTGAGTGCCAACAAGGCTCAAATATTCTTCGCTCTTATCCCATCGGCTCGTCACGGTCCCCCACAGTCTATTCACCTCTTCTTGCTTCTCCGTAAGGGCCTTCAGCTGCTCTTCCCACTGCTTCTTGTAAAAAGCATCGACCTCCACAGCGGTCTTATCGACCCCAAGGGCCTCAAGGATCTCTGCCTTGCTTGTGCCGCCCGCGCGGAAATATTTGTCGATCGCCTCTTTCCATTCTGCCAATTTGGCATCAAGCGGATATTTCTCCAGCTTAAAACTGACAAACCCCTGGATGACCGCCTGGGAGTTTTTCACATATTCTTCGTACGCCTTTTTCTCTTCGGCGTCTTCTTTCTCCCCAAGCGCCTTGGCCAAGGCTGCTGCCTGCTTAAAGCCGGGACGCAATAGGGCAAGGATTTCAACCAGCTTATTGCCCAGCAAAGGCCCATTTAAAAAATCCACCCGATTATCTTCCGCAAAAAACCCCTTTGCTTCGATCGCCATGATGGCATACTGAGCCTCATCCCTGACTTCTCTTGCCGCGGTTCCGGCATTCTTTCTTTTTGCGTCCTCCAGCCGCGCATTAAAACTCCGGGCGATCGGCTCATACTTTTGTATCAGCTCTGAGTTTGCCTTGACCATCTCGGCCCAACTCTGAACGAACCCGCCATAGGTCTGGTTATACTGATTTAGTTTTTCTAATTCCGCCTTTTTACCGATGATTTCTTGGCGCAATCGCGTTTCTTCAAATTGAGCTTTCAGAAGAAGGTTCAGATCTTTCAATAAGGCCGCAATATACGTCTCGATTTCCTGCTTATTCTGCGCATAAAACTCTTCCACCGTCACCACCGTCTCAGGCGCCTCACGCACCATGCCGGTATTGAAGTTGAGGCGATTGGCCATGTCTTCGGTGGGAATAGATTTGCCTAGCTTCTCAACCAGATAGCTATTGATCATCGTGCGAAATTCAGCATTGCCTCCCATTAAGAACAGATTAAAGACGCGGTCCACATTCTCTCGATTCATTGCGATCAGACCGCCTTTTTCAGGGCGCAGCGCCTTGTCTTGCCCCAGCATAAAATACAATCTTTCAATATCAACTTCTCTCCCGGTCTGCGCCACCGCCTGGTAAGATTCCGCCGTGACTTTAACACCGGTTAACAACAGGCTGATGATAGGACCGTACGGAGGGGGAATTTTAACGACCTTGAGCGCATCAAAAGAATTCAAGTTCAAAAGCACCTTGATCGAATTAGCGGTCATCCCGATCGAATCGCCTTTTTCATAGCTTGTGTAGAGGCTGAGAGCATTGAAAAAGGTTGAGATCAGCCTTGATTCGGTCAGCCAGCGGTCCGCATTGCCCGGATCGACTCCCACGCTTTTTGCGTAACTGATAAAATCAGAACTAAACACGGAGCCCGTATAAAGGGAAAGCGAGGCGCTTACGATGTTCTTAGACTGCTCGGAAGCTGTCGTGGCCAATTCCCGCACATCCTGATTGAAAGCTGCGTCGCTATAAGCAAAAAGCGAGCCGGATTGAATCAGGAAAATGAGCGCGAAAACCGCCGCTGCGATTTCTTTTTTTAAAGATTTTTCCATCTGGCCACCTTTCGAGGTGAAGCGCCGGATTGTGAGAGACCCAAAACGGGTGTCATCCGATCGAAAATCAATAATCCGAAAGAACGAAGATGTAGGAAGCCGGTTCGTCGGCGGAGACCGTGATCGTGTATTTTTGCGGAGGATATCCGTCGGGATCCAGCGACAGTTCGACGGTAAAATGAGCCTCTTTCAAACGGACGGTGCCGTCAAAAGCGGAGGTCTCGGTTTCTCCGTCCCGGTTGTTGCCGCTGATCTGGAAGTCTTCGAAATCCTGCGGTGCGAACACGGTATGGCCTTCCTCATCGGTGCGGGGAATACGAGCGCCGGTATCGGAGGCCTCAGGCGACACGTCCCGCATCCGGACCCGGTCGGCCATAGGCAGGGTGTTCCCCTGCGAATCATGCACAATGATCTGAAGCTGCGGGGTACGGTCTTCAGCCCGCACCCAGGAAGGATTCACGAAGAGCATTCCGAGGGTAAGCAGGGACAGGAGCATTATTTTTTGCATGGCGGCAACCTCCGGAGTTTTTTTTATTCTACCACACTTTTTACCCCCTGCGGAGCTCCGCGGGGCCGATTTTGTTCTTCCCTTAGCCTCTTGATCGCCTATACTACAAAAAAATCGGAAAAAAACACCATGGCCCTACTCGGCTTACAAGATATTTCGCTCGCTTTCGGAGGCCCGCCGCTTTTCACCGGCCTGAACCTGCAGCTTGAAGCGCTCGAGCGCGTCGCGCTCCTGGGCCGCAACGGCTCGGGCAAAACAACGCTGATGAAGGTGATGAGCGGCCAATTGAAACCCGATAGCGGCCTTGTCGTGACTCAAAAAGGCATCCGCATCGCCCACCTGCCCCAGGAAGTCCCCTCGGAGATTACCGGCAATATATTCGATCTTGTGCTTTCCGGACTCGGCGGCCGGGCTAAACTCCTGAGCGATTACCATCACGTGAACCATCGCCTCCAGACGGAATACTCGGCTCAGCTCATGAAGGAGCTCGGGCGCTTGCAGGGCGAAATGGACGGCTCCGACGCCTGGGAAACCAACCGCCAGGTGGAAGACGTGATCGAGCGGATGAAACTCGACCCCGAGAGCCGGTTTGAGAATTTGTCGGGCGGACAGAAAAAAAGGGCCCTCCTCGCCAAAGCGCTCGTGTTCAAGCCCGACCTCTTGATGCTCGACGAGCCCACCAACCATTTAGACATCGAATCGATCGACTGGCTCGAGGCCTTTTTGAAGGGCTACCCGGGAACGGTCATTTTTGTGACCCACGACCGCATGTTCATGCAGCGCCTGGCCACGAAAATTATCGAGCTCGACCGCGGCCGCCTCTACAGCTGGGCCTGCGATTACCCGACGTTTCTCGAGCGCAAACAAATGGCGCTCGACGCCGAAGCCAGTGAGCGCGCGCAATTTGAAAAGAAGCTGGCCCAGGAAGAAATCTGGATCCGCCAGGGGATCCGGGCGCGCCGTACCCGCAACGAAGGCCGCGTGGCGGCGCTCGAACGCATGCGGGAGCAGAAAAAGGCCCAGCGCCAGGACGTCGGCATGGTCCGCATGAGCGCCCAGGACGCCGAGCGTTCGGGCCAGCTCGTGATCAAAGCAGAAAATTTGACGCACGCCTACGGCGCCAAGCCCCTGCTATGCAACTTTTCGACGGAAATCATGCGCGGCGACAAAATCGGGGTCATCGGGCGTAACGGCTCGGGCAAAACAACGCTCCTGAGGATCCTCCTGGGGGAGCTTGCGCCGCAGCGGGGAACAGTGCGCGCGGGCACCAATCTCCAAGTGGCTTATTATGACCAGCTGCGCGAGCAGCTGGATGAAAGCAAAACCGTCATGGAAAACGTCTGCGGCTTCGGAGATACAGTCACCTTGAACGGCCGGCCGCGCCACATCATGGGGTATTTGCAGGAGTTTCTCTTTTCGCCGGAGCGCGCCCGCTCGCCCGTGCGGGTTTTGTCGGGGGGGGAGCGCAACCGGCTCTTTTTGGCCCGGCTTTTTACCCGGCCCGCCAATTTGCTCGTGATGGATGAGCCAACCAACGATTTAGACGTCGAAACGCTCGAGCTCCTCGAAGAGCTGCTCGTCGATTATGCCGGCACCGTCCTCCTGGTCAGTCACGACCGCGCCTTCCTGAACCATGTCGTCACCTCGACCATCGCACTGGAAGGCGACGGCGTTGTCCGGGAATACCCGGGCGGCTATGACGACTGGGTCATGCTCAGCCGCGCTCAGCGCGAAGCCGGCCGGAAAGTTCTGGCCCCCGCCGGGGCCGCTCCCTCCAAGGCCGCCGGAGGGCTTTCGGTTCAGGAGAAGCGTGAGCTCGAGAAACTGCCCGAAAAAATCCAAAAACTCGAAAGCGAGCAGGAACAGCTTTATGCGGTTCTCGGCGACCCCGCTTTTTACCAGAAAGAGCGCGGCGAGATCGCGCAAACTCAGGAGCGCTCCGACACCCTTGCCCGGAGCATCCAGGAACTCTATGCCCGTTGGGAATATCTGGAAGGAAGAAAATGACCTCCCGCCTGTTTCCCGTCTCGGAACGCAAAAACGAAAGCCTCGCGCGCGCGATGGAGAGTCTTGGGATCCGAGAAACGGATCTCCAGGAATTATTTATCCGCTCGGGCGGGCCGGGCGGGCAAAACGTCAACAAAGTCTCAACGTGCGTGGTTTTGAAGCATCTGGCCTCCGGCATCGTGGTCAAATGCCAGCAGGAGCGGACGCAATCCATGAATCGCTATTGGGCTCGCCGGATTCTGGTCGACCGGCTGGACGAGCGGATCCGGGGGCGCCAAAGCGCCGAGGCCCAACGCATTGCGAAAATCAAACGCCAGAAAAGGAAGCGCTCCAAACGGGCAAAAGACAAGATGCTCGAGGCCAAGCGCGCCCACGGCGAAAAGAAACAGCTGCGCGGAAGGATCGACGGAGCCTATGATGGCTGACGCACCCCCCGAAGCGGCGGCATCGACGCCGATCGAGTGGTTGTCCCTGCCTTTTTTTTCGAAACTGCCTCCCTTCCAGTCCGCCGTCTATGAAGGCGAAGCGATTCCCAAGGTGCTTCGGTTCCAATGTCTCCAAGAGGATCGGGAAGTTCCGGTTTATCTGGCCTCCGTCATGACGCGCGAAGAAGGCCCTGTGTGGAAATGCTGCCGGGAAATGATCGAGCACGCCCTGAAGCTCGCCGCTCAGCAGATGAAGGGTTTCTACGGTTACGAACTGATCGCCGCCCGCTTGAGCGCCGGGCTGGAGCATTTTAACCCGCAGGACTTTTCGAAGCTCCTCGCCAATCACGGCGCAAAAATGTCGCCCGGCCAAAAGCGGCTCATTCAGTACGGATCGGTTTGGGGACTTTTGACCCAGCGGATCCCCGAAGACTGGGGAAAAATCGAATTCAAAACATTTGTGGAAACGGCCGCCCAACTGCCCGAACGGCCCCAGGCCTATGTCCGTTCTTTGCTGAAAAAGCTGCGCCCGGCCCCGGAGGCCCTTGTGGTGATTCACACCCTCGGGGAAGCTGACTTTTCAGAAGTGGCCGGACAAAATCCGGCCGTCGTTTTTTTCCCGTAACAGGGGCCGTTACGTTCGTGAGTGACCGGACAGGGTTGCGGTTTGGAGCGTTGCAGCGCTGGGGCCATCATCGGGCCGGATGGCGGCATCGACGTAGCCGGCATTTTCCGGCCGGTTGGCTTCGCGCCGGAAACGCTCAAGCAGAAGGATCATCCCGAGCAGATTGACGGTGTAAATCAACAGGTCTTTGATCCTGTTCGCATAGTAGGATAAAAAAGGCTCCACAGGCCTTCCGGGCCGGCGCTGCTGACGGTCCTTCATCCTGAAAATTCCCCCCAGGAAAGGATGAATCTTGGCGACGCGCGCGTTGGCGCAGATCCAGAGCAGCGAGCTGCACAGAATCCTCCGTCTCGGACCTTTCCGCCGCAGTAACAGAGTCCGCAAGTGAGCGTCCGAGTAAAAAGACTCCCAGGCGTCGTGATAAGCGCGCATCAGCTCCTCCCGGGTCATCTTGGGATGGTCCACGCACACGTGGGTCGTCTCATAAAGGTTGAGGTCCTCTTCCATCGGAACTCCCTTTTGGAGAAGCTGGAGGTGATCCATGGATCCCGGCAGCGGGGTGGCGATAAAAAACTGAGCAAATTCGAGCGGCAGCTCGCGCTTCAGGTACTCGACGTCCGCCATCACCGACTCGTAGGTGTCGTCGGGCAGGCCGATCATGTACCCCGCAAACGTAAGCACGCCGTGATTCATCCAGGTCTGGAGCATTTTGCGGTACTCCGCGATTTGATTGTGATGTTTCCCGACCGCCTTGAGGTTGCGCGGATTCACCGACTCCATCCCGATAAAAACGCGCCGGACCCCGGCCCGGGCCATTTTCTCGACAAAGCGCGGGATCTTGTACGCGGCCGTATCCACCTGGATTTTCAGGCTCAGGCGCATGCCGTGTTTTTCTTTCAGCTCGATCAGCCGGTCGGCAATCGCTTCCCAGTCTTTGTGGCGGGAAAAATTGTCGTCGGTGACGAAGAAATGATTGACGCCCCGGGGGTACTGCATCCGCACCAGCTTTTCGATATCGTCGGCCGTGCGGCTGCGCATCCGGTTTCCCTGGACGTTGATGATCGTGCAAAACGAGCACTTGAACGGGCATCCACGCCCCGCGTCAAAACTGCCCTGCCGGTTGATCACGTGGCTCATCCCCTCCACGGGAATGATCGGCCCCGGGGCGCCGGCCAGATCGGGCTTCGCTTCCAAAAAGTTGTAGACCGGCTCCAGCCTGCCCTCATAAGCAGCTTTCAGTAAGTTCCCCCACTCGTTCTCGACTTCGCCGGCGACCACCGTAATCCCGGCATCGATCGCCTGCTGGATCTCTTTGGGAATCTGGGGCAGAACGGAAAGACACCCCGACACGTGAAACCCGCCGATCATGCAAGGCAGGCCCTCCTTGCGAAAGGCCATGGCAAGGTCCAGAGCCCGCGGGTACTGGTTGCTCTGAACCCCCACGAGACAAACAACCGCCCGGGCCCCTGCGCGTCGGATTTTGAGGATTATTTTTTGGACGTCGACCTTTTTTTCGCCCTCGTCGATAGCATGGACCACCACGCGAACGCCAGCTCCCAGGACACCTTTGTCAACGACGTCCCGGGTGAGTCCGTAAAGGCAGGCAAGCGAGTTACTTATGACGATCCCGAAGGCCCAGCGGATGACGTAGCCGTCGTCGTCGTACTTCGACGGTTTGATGAGGACAATATGAAACTCTTGAGGGGATCCCTTAGGGTCTGGTGTGCGTGCCATTGCGCATTTTAGCCTTTAAACCGTCAAAAATCTAGCGATCAAAACCATTCAGGCCTTTTTTGACAGCTCGCTGATGCGCTTGAGCATGTTGGGGTGCGTGCTCAAGATCTCGAGCAAGTGGTCCCCGACGCTCAATCGAACGGCCTTATGGCGCAGGGCCTCGAGCTCCGAGGCATCGATGTTCCCATTGCGGTCCAGGTCGAGCGCCTTGAGGTCCCGGAATTCGTTCATCGCCTGCGAAGGATCATTGACGAAGAAGGCCTTGATCCCTTCCACATCTTTGAGCTCCTCCTTGTCCATGCGCGCGGCCCCGTACACAAGTTTATAGAGGGCCGAGGCCAGAGCCGAGGGCGAGTTCCCGAGAGCGATCGACCCGCGGTCGGCAAAATATTCTCGGATCCTCGAAGCGTAAAGCACGAGCAGGTTCGTAATGAAGTAAAAAATAAAAGCCGCAAGGCCGATCAAGGCCAGGCTCGGTCCCCCCTCGCTATCGCGTCTGCGAGAACCTCCTCCGAACCACAGGAGGTGCCATGCCAAGCGGTAGAGAATCATCGGGATGACGGAAAGAACCGTGATGGTCAGGACATCCCGGTTTTTCAGGTGCGACAGTTCGTGGCCGAGGACCGCTCTGAGCTCCTCGCGGTCGAGGAGCTTGAGGATTCCCTGGGTCACGCACACCCGGCCGTCACTGGCTCCGCGGCCGAAGGCAAACGCGTTCGGAAGGTTGGTTTGAGAGATCCCGATCCTTGGGACTGGGATCCCGGCCTGGCCGGCCAAGTCCCGAACCATCGTGTGAAGCTCGGGCTCCTCCTGCTCCGTAACGTACCGGACCCCCATCGTCCACTCGACGATGCTCGGACCGACCATGTACTGAATCCACATGATCCCAAGCGACAAGATCAGATAAAAATAAAAATTGCCGATGCCCATTGCGGCACCGACCATCGAAATAACGGCGTAGACGATCGCAAATAAGACAGCCAGCAAGATCCCCATTCTCATCTGAAGTGACACCATAACGCAGTCCTCCTTGGTTTTGACGCCCCGAACCCAAAGTTTTGGCTTCTAGGCATGTCGGCCTTTTTATATTATAATGCGGCCTTTGGTTTTAACCCCCGCTTTTTTTGGAAAAGGCTCATCATGCTCAGCTCAGAGATCTCTCCGGTTGAATCCGGATATACGCCACCCGAGCCCCATCCCCTCGGAAGCCGGGCCAAGGTCCTTTTGACCAGTATCTTCGGGCCCTACGCCCGCGACGACGCCTATGGAAGCCGGCGGATCAATCCCATGGAGCTTTACGAGAATCAGATCACCCGCGTCCAGGGCCCCTTCTCGCTGAGGATGTTTCACCGCTCCTTTGCCCTTCTCATGATCCGGGAAAATATCGACGCTCCCTGTACCGTCCTGGATTACCCGGATTTGAAACGGTTTGTCCGCGAGCTCAAAAGCGGCGCCTACGATATTGTCGGCATCAGCGGCATCGTCAGCAATGTCGACAAGGTCGCAAAGATGTGCGAACTCATCCGCGTTCATTCGAGCGCCTCCCGCATCGTGGTCGGCGGCCACGTCGCCAATATTCCGGATCTCGAACACCGCATCGATGCCGACTTCATCGTCCTCGGGGACGGCATTCGCTGGTTCCGAAGTTATCTCGGTGAAAACGTCCTTGCTCCCGTCCGGCACCCGGCCGTCCCTTCAGCGTTCGGGACACGCATTCTCGGCGTCCACCCCCCGGAAAGCCCCGCAGACATGCCCGCCATTCTCATCCCTTCCGTGGGGTGCCCGATGGGTTGCGACTTCTGCTCGACTTCGCACCTGTTCGGAGGCAAGGGCCGCTCCGTCCAATTTTACAAGACAGGCGAAGAGCTCTTCACCGTCATGTGTGAGCTCGAGCGAAAACTCAAAACCCGTTCGTTTTTCGTCCTGGACGAAAATTTTCTTTTTTACCGCAAACGGACCCAAGCCCTCCTGGAGCTTATGGAGCGCCATGAGAAAGCCTGGTCCTTCTCTGTTTTCAGTTCGGCAAATATCCTGCGCGAATATTCGTCCGGCGAGCTCGTGCGCCTGGGAGTGCGCTGGGTCTGGATCGGGCTGGAAGGCAAAAATAGCGCCTACTCCAAACTTCACGGAACCGACACCCGGCATCTTGTCACTGAGCTTCAATCCCACGGCATCTCCGTTCTCGGATCGAGCATCCTGGGCCTGGACGACCACACCCCCGAAAATATCACCGGCGTCATCGACTGGGCCGTGAGTCACCGAACGGATTTTCACCAGTTCATGCTCTACACCGCCCTCCCGGGAACGCCTCTGCACCGGAACCGGCTGGCCAAAAAGACCCTTCTTTCCCCGGAAGAGCTCCCCTACGCCGATATCCACGGACAGTTTCGCTTCAACCACCGGCACGAACACCTGCCGGAAAAAAGCGAAGCCGATCTTTTGCTGAGGGCCTTTCGGGAGGACTTTGAAAAAAACGGCCCGAGCCTTGCGCGGCTAATCCGCACCATGCTCTCGGGATGGAAAAAGCATAAGGACCATCCGCTTTCCCGAGTGCGCACCCGGATCCGCCACGACAGCCGTCCCCTTCGCTTTGCCTACGCCGGCGCAATGTGGTCCATGAAACAATGGTACCGAAAAAATCCGCATCTCTTCCCGGTCATGTCCGGGCTCTTTGACGATCTCTGCGGGGAATTCGGATGGAAGACGAGGCTGGTGGCACCCGTCTACGGAATTTTTCTGCTCGCCGCCATGCATTTGGAGGCGAGGCGTCTGGAAAGGGGATGGACCTACGAGCCCCGCACGTTCCGCGAAGGGCCGAAGTCCCGGAAGCCCTCCTCGCCGGATTTACAGGCGCAAAGCCGCTGCCCTCGCGCGGAAGAACCGACTCGGGTTTGGCCGCAAGTTCCGGCGACTCAGGATCCGTCTTCGAATCAAAGCAGGCCGCCACGCGGCCGTCCGGTCCCACAAGGAACTTGTTGAAGTTCCGGGTCATCGGCTATAATGTGTTTATGCGAAGAATCACCCCCGTTTTCTTCCTGGCTTTGGCCGTCGCGGCAAGCGTACCGGCCTTAAGGGCACAAAGCCCCGAAACGTCTTCCGTGGACGCTTTCGTCGTTCCCGAATCCCTCGGAAAAATCGAAGAGCGGTTTGTGGGAACGAGTTCCAGGTGGGTCATCTACATCCAGGACGTCCACGCCCATCTGACGGCACAGGAAAATATCGCCGCCATAATCGACCATCTCAACTACGTCTACGGAATCAACAAGGTCGGCGTCGAAGGCGGTTGGTCCTCCTCGAGCTGGCCGAAGACGTGGGCGCTTCCTTCTTCTCGGGAAAAGCAGAATTTCGCGCACGCGCTCATGGAAGAGTCTTATATCGGCGGCCCCGCCTACGCCGCCATGTTCTCGAAAACACCCGTGACGCTCGTCGGCCTCGAGCAAGAGGCCCTCTACGAGCAAAACCGCCAAATCTATCTGAAGTCTTTCGCCGCGGCCGAAGAGGTCGCTCAAAAGGTCAAGAGCGAGGAGTCCAAACTCCTCGAAGCGAAAAAAAGCGCCTTCAATCCCGACCTCTGGAATTTCGACGTCACCGTCGCCCAGTTCCGGGAAGGCAAGAACGTGGAAAAAATCATTCCGGCCATCCTGACGTGGGCGGACGAGCGCTCGGCCGATATCGCCGACCTCGGCCAAATCGCGCTTTTCCGCCAGATTTCGGACCTGTCGAAAGCCGTCCAAAAGCCGAAGCTCGAGGCGGAGGCCAAGCGGCTGATGAAGGAATTCAAGCGCGAGGGGCTGACTTTCGAAGAGCTCGTGATGAGCGCAAAAATCCCGGAAGATAAGATCATTCACTATCCGGAAACGCTCAAAATGCGCGAGAGCCTGACGCTTCAGGCCAAGTTGTCCCACCGGAAGTTTTTTGCTGAAATCGACGAAGCCATCCGCCGGATCAAGGAAAAGCTCTTCGCGTCCGAGGCCGAAAGTCAGGCGGACGCCGACTACGACCGCTTTCAGACTGCAAAACAGATCGTCACGCTCAAGGCGACGCCCGCAGACCTGAAGGCCTTTGAAACGTTTCAAGGCGAGATCGCCGCAAAGATTTCGGCCGCCGGCCTCGAGGAGGCCCTGGCCGTTGCCCTGGAGTTTTACCGGATCGCCCGTCAAAGGGACGACATCTTTTACCGCCAGATCACCGGGGACGAACGCCTGGCCGGCGACCTCGTCATCGTCACCGGCGGGTTTCACACCGAAGGGCTCTCGGCCAAGCTCGAAGAGGCTGGCATTTCGTACCTCGTGATCACCCCCGAACTCGGCAAGGAATTGCCCAAAGAGGAGCTTTATGCCGAGCGGCTTCGCGAGGAGATCGCGCCGGCCGAAGCGGCCCCGGCGCAGGTCGCGCAAAAGACGGGGACGGAACTCGACGACCGTCCCGCGAAGATCTCGATCCGGAAGAAAAAGCCGGCCCGGGCCGTCGCCGAGAAAGAGACCTTGTCGCCCGACCGGAATCGTCAGACAGATCTGAACAATGACACGCGGGTCGTGGAAATTATCCGGGTCTACCCGAAAGATATCCGGCACGGGCTGGAAGCCTTCGCGGGGAAAGCCTCCACCGACCCGGCCATGAGGCGGGAGACCCGGCGCACCGCCGCCGTCCAGGCCAAACAAGTCGATGGGGATTTCTCGGCCTTGCCTTACGAGCAACAGCGGGAGCTCGCCGAGAAGTTTCTCAAGTGGCAGACGGGACAGGCCTCCATCGCCGTCGTTCTCAAGGCAACCGTCCTGGCGGAAATGACCGAGGCAAAAAGCGATTCAGAAAACGACGTCCGCAGCGCCCAGCTTGCAAAAACCAATCTGGCGAACCTGCTCGAAAACCGCGCCAACAGGCTCTACGTTTTACGGGACGACGAAACCGCCTATCAGAAGATCGCGGAGTTGACCGCCGGCAAGAACTTTCATCCGGTCGAAGCCGGCAAAGGGCTGGAAGAAACGGTGGGAAAAACCCGGCAGAGAAACCCGCGAATCGCGGCAATCGATCCGGACTACAAGGCCCCGGAGGGAGTCCTCGTGCTGCCTCCCTCGCCCGCGTCCTTTTTTCTCGTGCGCCCGCTCCTCGAGCATCAGGAGTTCTGGAAATTGATCAACAACGCGGGCGCCCTGAAGGCTTTCGAAAAAGTGCTCGCCGACATCTTCAGCGAACAAAACCTGCTCAAATCCGCCTAGCCCGACTCTAGCGAGTCAGAATTTCCAAGGCTCGCTCGGCCGAATCGGTCCTCAAAACAAGGCATCCGCGCTCTTGCCCAGGCGAAGCCGTGCAGTACCCGTAGGAAATATTGATGTCCGCCTCAGCAAGGGCCTGGCAGATCCGGGCCAACTCGCCCGGGGCGTTTTCGATTTCGAGCACGACCACGTCCTGCTCAAGAACGTAAAACTCCTCCTGCTCAAGCAGTAAAAGGGCTTTCGTCGGCTGGTCGACAAGAAACCGCACAACCCCATTGTCGACGCTGTCATGGACGGCCATAGCCGCGATGTTGACGCCGGCCTCGGAGAGAATCGCACACGTATGCGCGAGCACCCCCGGGCGGTTGGGGAGAAACACGGACAGCTGCTTTTGAATGGCCATGACGTCCTCCTAACTCCTTGCGTGACTTGAGGACACTCTAAACCGCCGGAACGGGCAGGGCAATACAAAAATGACACCCGGGCCCTTCTGCCTCCGCGAGCCAGATCGTGCCCCCGTGCCTTTCGAGGATTTCACGGGATATGGCAAGCCCCAAGCCCGTGCCCACCGGGGACATGATCCGGCTGATCTCGAGCTGGCCAAACTTTTTGAAAAGCTTGTCCCGGTCTTCGGTCTTGATTCCGATCCCGGTATCGCGCACCGTCACCACAAGCCGGTTCCCGTCCCGCCGTGACGAAACCGTGATTCCGCCGGCCTCGGTAAACTTAACGGCATTATTGATCAGGTTCACCAGGACCTGGAGAATCCGGTCACGGTCCATCCGGACCCGGGGCAGGCCGGAATCCAGCTCGAGGCGCAGGTAAAGTTTTTTTCCCTGCGCCGAGTGCTCCATCATCAGGACGGCCTCCCGGACAGCGTCGTTGAGATCGGCCTCCTGAAAATTCATCCGGATCATCCCGGCCTCGAGGCTCTGGAAATCGAGGAAAGTATTGATGAGCCGCACGAGCCGGTCGAGGTTGGCTTTGGCGGTCCTCAGGACGTCCTTTTGCTCGTCACTGACCGCGCCCGCGAGACCGTCGAGGAGAATGCAGATTGCCTCGCGCATGGAATGCAAAGGGGTGCGCAGCTCATGCGAAACGTTGCGAATGATCTCGTTTTTGAAATCTTCCATCTTTTTTCGCTCGCCGATGTCGCGCACGCTCAAAATGAAGGCCTGTTCGCCAAGCCAGAGCGTCGGAGCGACGGCGATTTCGACAAATACCCGCTCGCCGTCGGAGCGCAAAAAAACAGACTGAATGTTGGCAGGGCTTTGGCCGGGGGTCCCCGGAACCGTCTGCAAATAGGCCTCCTCCAACGCGGCGTGAAGAGCCGGTTGTTCGGAAGGCTCGACCAGTCGGCCTAGCAAGCTGCTCAAGAGATCAGAAATGGTACGGCCGGTCACTTCGCAGGCGCGCAAATTGACGTACTGGATCGTGCGGTCCGCGCGGAGGATGAAGATCGCATCGCTCGCGTTGTCGGCCAATGCCCTGAAATTCTCTTTGACCTCTCTGAGCGCATTTTCGGCCTCCTTCATTTCCGTGATGTCGCGGCTCTCAGGGATGAGCCAAACGACCGCTCCGGCTTCGTCACGGACGGGCTTGAGGGAAAAATCCAGCCAGTGGAGTCTTCCGTCAGCGCCGCGGTGGGTCACCTCAAGGCGCACGAACTCCCCGCGCGCGGCTTTCGCCACGGCTTCCCGAATCTCCAGCTGCAACGGTTCGGAGTGGGCCCACCAGACCGTTTCCCAAAATAATTTCCCGAGGACATCCGCTTCCGAGACTCCCGCAAATTGAATCGCCGTGCGATTGGCCTCGATGAGGGTCCCGTCGGGCGTCATCAGGCCCATCAGCTGAAAGGTCTGATCAAAGACGGCCTTCATTTTCCGCTCGCTCTCGCGAAGGGCCTCTTCGGAGCGCTTGCGCTGAACAAGGCGCCACATCCCCTGCATGAGAAGCGTCAGCTGGCGCAGATCCGATTCGTCGTAGGCGTCGTCCTTGTTGCCCACCCCGGCGACGATGACGATCTTGCGGCCGTCGAAAATCGGCGCATTCATGTGCCTCAAGACCCGGACATGCCCCGCGGGGTACCCTTTCTTGAGGGGGTTGGGCGCCTCGTAGTCGTTTGTGAATACCGGCTTCCGCTGGCGCACGGCTTCGCCCCAAAGGCCGGTCGTGACGACCGGGTAGACAATGGGTTTGTCGATGATCGCGCATTCGCCCATAGCGGCCTTCGACCAGGAGTGCATGGTCATGACGGTCTCATCGTCATTCAGGAAGGCCAGGTATCCGAGTTTGCTCCGCGTCAGCCGTACGGCCTCCTCGAGCGCAAAGTCCGTGATCTCCTTCAGCGACGCCTCCGTCATTTGATTCAGTTTGAGGAGCGCCTCTAACCGGGATTCGTTCAAGCGCATGAGCTCTTCAGGTTGGGAATTCATGGGCCCTCGCGTTTTGGGTTAACGGATGTGCCGCCGGATTTTTTCGAACAGTTCCTCGGCATTGTAAGGCTTCAAAATATGATCTTCCGCTTTCAGTTCCACGGTATGCCTCGCGATCGAGACGCTTGCGTCCGCCGTCACCAAAATAACGGGGATCGCCGCCAGGTCGGGCCGCGCCCTCATCTGCTTGAACACTTCATACCCGCTCATCTTGGGAAGCTTGATGTCGAGCAAAATCAGGTCCGGATGCCCGGAAACGGCCGCTTCGATGGCCGCGGCCCCGTCGACGGCGGTCAGGACATTGTAGCCTGCTTTTTCGAGGCGCAAGACGGCAAATTTCATCACGTCCGGCTCATCGTCGACGACCAAAATCGTTTTCGGCATTCAGGATCTCCGTCAGGCGTTCAGGGGGAGCGTAAAAACGAACCGGCTGCCGGCCCGGTAGCCGGGGTCCACCCAAATTTTCCCGCCGTGCTGTTCGATAATTTTTTTCGAAATCGCAAGCCCGAGCCCGGTCCCTGTCGAGGCGTGGAACTTCCCCGCCTCGAGCTGTCCGAACCGCGTAAAGAGCTTGGGGATATCCGAAGCCTCGATCCCGATGCCCGTATCCGCGACCGAGATTTCGACCTCCCCGTCCTTTTGACGGACCTCCACGGCCACCTTCCCCCGCTCGGTGAACTTGATGGCATTGCCGGCCAAATTGAGGATCACCTGCACCAGCCGGTCCCGGTCGGCCTCCGCTTCCATCCGCGCGTCCTCGCATTCAAACCGCAGATCCAGATTTTTGTTCCGGGCCAGCGGCCCAAGGGTCGAGCGGATCTCCTCGAGAAGGTCGCTTAGGCGGACCTTGACGGGCTTCAGTTTCAAGACTCCGGCGTCCAGACTCTGAAAATCAAGGAAGTTATTGATCAAACGCACCAGGCGGTCGAGGTTCCCCTTGACCGTCGTCAGGATGTCCCTGTGGCCTTCCTCCACGGTGCCCACAAGCCCGTCCAAAATGACGTTGATGCCCTCGCGGACCGCGTGAAGCGGCGTCCGCAGTTCGTGGGAAACGTTCCGGATGACCTCGTCCTTGAAGTTCTCGATCCGCTTGCGCTCCGAGATGTCCTTGACCACCGCCTCGAGCACCTTCGGCCCTTTGGAGCTTTCTTCGAAAAGAAAAGCGTTCAGGAGCAGCCAGCGATCCTCGCCCGAAAACGTTTTGTAAAGACATTCGACGTTTCGGAGATCTCTGGGGTCGCGGCAAAGGGCCTCGATAAAGCCGCGGCAGCCGTCGTGGCCCAGGACCTCCGGCAGCATCTTTCCTGTCAGCTGCCTGGGTTCGCCTCCCAGGTCGAAGAGCCGGAGCAAGCCCCGGTTCAAAAAGAGGATGCGGCCGTCGGCCGGGCGGAACCGGAGGACCCCGTCACCGGTCATCTCAACGAGCCTCCGGTAGACCTCGATTTCCGTGCGCGACGCCTTCAGGTGCAGGGTCATTGCATCAAAGGCGCGCGAAAGCTGGCCAATTTCGTCCTGTTCGGCCGAGCCAACCTGGTAGTCGAGATTACCTGACCCGATGATGCCGGCGCCTTGCTGCAGCCGGACGATGGGATCCACCATCTTTCTCCGGAAGACGGCCGTCGCGAGAAAGATGAAAATCATCAGGAGCACGGTCAGGCTCACCATCACCCACGCCGCTTTTTTTTGATCCTCCGCAAGATCCGAAAAGCCCGCCTTCTCAAGAAGGCTCGCGTTCGAAACGATCCGGTGCGAATCGGCCAGGAGGTGAACGATCAAGGTTTTTTCGAACTCCGGCACCGCAGCGCCGGCGGAAGCCGGCAGATTCCTTCCCCGCTGAGCGACGAGCTCGGCAAAAGAGCCCTTGATTCGCTCGTAATCGCCGCGGATTTCACGCAGGATTTCGAGGTGCTTGGGCCGCGTAAAAAGGGCTTCACTCGCGAGAATCTCCGCCGACAGGGATTCCTGCTTGGAGCGCCATTGTTCGACGGCCCGGGGCTCGTGGTAAAGAATATAATCGTTTGCGATCAGATTGATCTCGAAGACCGACTTGACCAGCTGGCTGGCCGAACAGCTCTTCTGGCCCTCCGTACCGACCCGCTCGAAAATCCAGACGAGGACCGTGGCGAGGACAAGCGCAAAGAGCATGTGAAGAATCGAAATGACTTTCAGACGGCTTCCGAGTTTCATGGCCTGTGCTCTCCCTCCCGGGGCCGCCCGATCATTCGACGATCGTCACGGACTCGGGATCCATGTCCTTGAGAATCTTGGCATCGACAAACTCGAGATAGTTGGGGGCCCGGTCTTTAGGAACCAGCCCCCGTCCGGCGGCCCACCGGGCAATCCCGTCCATCCGGTCGAAAAGCGACTGGCCGAGCCCCACCTGCCAGCTGATCCCTTGCCACTCCGACGAAGTCTCGGCATAAGAACCCTGAAGACGATCCGCCACGGCCCGGATCGATTCGTTCGGGTGCTCATCGATATACCGGCGCGCCCGAAAAAAAGCCCGCACGGCCCTGCGGACAGCCTCGGGCTTTTCCTTGAGGAAACGGCTCGACACGGCCACAAGCTCGAGGCGCCGGTAAAGTCCCGGCATTTGAAAAAGGACCGCCTCCTTGCCGAGCTTTTTGCGGGCCTGGCTAACGTAAGGCTCCCGCGAAACAAACGCGTCCACCCCGCCGCTCGCAAGGACATCCGCAAAATCTTCAACGCGGCCGAAAGACACCTGAACGTCCTCTTCCCGAAGGCCGTTTTTCATCAGGAAAAGGTCCAAAAAATAATGGCTTGCCGAGGCCTCTTGGACCCCGATCTTCTTGCCTTTTAAATCCGCCGGAACGCGAACGCCCGAAGCCCTGCGCGCAATCACGCGCTGTTCGTCGTCGGAAGCCCCGATCGCGGCCACAATCCTGAAGTCGTTGCGCTCGAAACTTGCGAACACCACCGGAACATCTCCCGCCGTGACCATGTCGACCTCCCCGGAAAAAAGGCCGTCCCGCAGGGACCGTTTACCGCTCGGGTAAGTCCGGATCGAAGCCTCCAAACCTTCCCTTTTGAAATAGCCCAGTTCCGCCGCCATGATGGCAACCGCGCTCGGAATCTGCAGAGCAAGTCCGAAACGTACGGTCTCCGTGCTGCTCTCAAAAGCCGTTTTGTGCGGCATGAAAAAGCGGGCCGCCGCCGTCACAAGAATCAAAACGGCGACGGCAGCAACCGGCCACACCCAACGAATCCTCTTTCGGCTAAAGATCATCCCCGCACTCTCGCCGCCGGAATTTGACGGCCATCCCCCGCTAAACTTCTTTTGGGACGACGTGGGGCCGGCGCAGCGGCAAGCTGAAATAGAAGGTGCTGCCGCGACCGCATTCCGATTCCGCCCAAACCTTTCCGCCGTGCTCTTCGACAATCCTTTTCGAAATGGCCAGCCCGAGCCCGGAACCCGCCTGCGCGCGGTGCTCGACAGTGTCGAGCTGCCCGAACTGCTTGAAAAGCCTGCTCATGTGCTCGGGCTTGACCCCGATCCCGGTGTCCTTGACCGCAATCACGGCTTCGCGTTCATCGTGAGACACCCCGATCAGAACTCTCCCCCGTTCGGTAAATTTGACCGCATTGTCGGCATAATTCAAGATCACCTGGGTGATCCGGTCCTTGTCAAATTCAAACCGGGGCAGGCGCGGATCGGTTTCCACCTCCAGGATCACCCGCTTGCTCTGAGCAACCGGGGCGAGAGTGGCCCGCACCTCTTCGGCCAGTTCATTCAGGTCCGCTTGCTCGAGGTGGAACTTGATGATCCGCTCCTCGAGCTTCCGGAAATCCAGCACGTTATTGACAAGACGAACAAGGCGGTCGACGCACCGCCGGGACGTCTGCAAGGCGTCTTGCTGCTCCGGACTGATCTCGCCCAGAAGTCCTTCGAGCACGATCGAGATGCCCTCGCGCACCGAATGGAGAGGAGAACGCAGTTCATGCGATACCATCGTAATCAGCTCGGTCTTGACGTCGATCATCTGTTTGTATTTGCGCTCCGAGATATCCTTCAAAAAACAATAAAAACCCCCGGCGCCCCCTTCGCCCGCGAGGGACCGCACCATGGTCATCTGCTTGAAAGAAACCGTTCCGTCCTTGTGGAGCCCCCGGATATCGACTTCCGCCTTGCCCTGGGCCCACATCTCCTCGTAGGCACGTTTCGCTTTGTCGAGGTCAGCCTCCTCGATCGTGCGCCCCCACCGCTCGCCGATCAACTCGGGCGCCTGATAGCCCGTCATAACGGCATAGGCCTTGTTGACGTAGGTGTATTTCCCCTCCCCGTCCAGCTGCGCAATCCCCTCCACGGCATTTTCCATCGCGGCCGTCATCTCGCGCAATTTGTCGTCGGCCTTTTGTCTTTCCTCGATCTGATATTTCAGGGCCTCATTCGCCTCGCGCCACTCCGCGGTCCTCAGCTTGACCGCATTTTCGATCATCACCGTATGCTGGCGGCTGCCCCAGAGGTAATAAGCCAGCAGCAGTGAAACATAAAGGACGGTAAAAAACGCGGCCCAGGGAAGCCAGGTGCTTTGGGATGCAAAACGGCCGGCCGACGGCAAGCTCACAAAAAGCCATTTCCGTCCCGCGACATCGACGGTATTGGCGTAATAAAGACCCGTGAGTCGGCTCAAGTGGTCTTCGGGAACGGGAACTGTATCTACGGCTTCCTCGCCTGAACGGTGCTGATAGAGAAACCGCTCCCCCAGGGACGCCGACTTGTCATAAAGCAAAATGTCGGTTTGGGACACGCGCAGCGAGCCGAGAATTCCTTCGATCAAGTCGCCTACCCGAAAAATCCCGGCTGTAAAACCAAGCAGATGGCCGCGGCGCCAGGCAATACTGTCTTCGATGACGCCTTTCGAATAAACGGGACGCACTGCAAAAAAGAAAAATTCCTGCCGGGCCCGGCGGTAATTGAAGCCCACCCGGCCCGTGGCCACCATATTGCCCGTATCGCGCGCTTCCCGGAGCGCCTTCATGACGGGCGGCAAGGAGGCCATATTGAAGCCGACCGGCAGAAACTGGGTTTCGACCGGCTCCATATAATGGATGGGGAAATACTCTTTGCGGCCGGGAGCCACGAGCGGATTGCCGTGGGCGTCCATTTCGAGAACCTTGAAATCCGGGTTTCCTTCTTCACGGGCACGTTTTTCGAAGGCCTCCCGCTTCGACTCTTCCAGGTAGGGGATCCAGGCCAGGGAGTACCTCCCCTTGGCGTTTTCGAAACAGGATTTCGTAAACCGGTAAAATTCGTCGCGCTCGACGGCCTCGGAACTTTCGTAAAAGGCCCACAGGGCCCGGACCCAGTCCAGGTAACTGTCCATTTTTTCTTTGAAGAGGGCAAACCGGTCTTGTGATTCATAACGGAAATCCGAGATCGAAGATTGTTCCTCGATATTCGAGAGGGCAAAATAACCCGTGAAGGAAAGCATCGTCCCGAAGATCAGGACCAGCGCGATCGGAAGGTGGGAATCCCCTTTTCGCCATGAAAACGCAACCAGTCCCACCCCGAGGATGATGAAGCCCGCCGCCGTCAGGATTGCCATCGAGGGCCAGTAGGAAAGTCCGAAGGAAAACCGGATGTTAAAGAGCGCATTAAAAACCCCGACGCCTCCCAGGGCCATGGTGAGCATGCCGAGGGTCCCCTGGATCCAAAGCCGGCGCAGGGACTTGGCCCGGTCGGAAAACTCCGGGGCGATCAGCATCAGAGCGGCCCCCATGAGCACAAACCCGGCCGCCGCATTCGGGGCCATGCGTCCCGCATGGGAACTTTCGATCATCATGGGCGAAGCCATGAAAAGCTCGTCAATGCCGAGGTTCACGCCGAAGAGATATTCGGCCAGGGTGAGAATTCCAAGAAGTGCGGCCATCGCCCCGGCGGCCCGCGGAAACAAAAACCGCCCGAGCCGCGAGACAACGAGGCCGAAGCCGCAAAGGATAAACCCGAGCGCCGTATTGTACTGCATCGGGTAGAGGTTGGCGTGGACCTGCACCAGCTTGGGATTGTGCGTATACCATCCCACCATCACCATCATGCCGAGCATGAGCGCGAAGATGCCGCAAGCGATCGTGGAGAAATACATCGGGCTGGCCTGACCAGCTTCGGGTGCAGAGACGCGCACGGTCGAATCCATCGCTATCACCTCTTTACGCCTGGTTCGGTTCGGGGGAGGCCGCCTCAGGCCGGCTGGCCCCACAGAAATCCCTGGCCGTACGGGACTCCCACCTTTTTGAGAAGTTCCAAATCGTCGTAGGTTTCGATGCCTTCGGCCACCACCTCGGCGCCCAGGTCCTCGGCAATCTTGACCATCTTCCTGAGCATGCGGATCCGCCCCTCCGCGTCCGTGCTCAGGCGAAGGCAGCGCCGGTCGAGCTTGATCACGTCCGGCTCAAAGCACATGAGGCTCTCCAGGCAGCTGTGGCCGAAGCCGACGTCGTCGACCGCAAGAAGAATGCCGGCGTCCTTGATGACCTTGATCGACTCGATCAAATAGAAAGGATCCCCGAATATCTGCTGCTCGCTCAATTCGAAGCAGTACTGGTGCGCCCCGTTTTTGGACAGTAAATCGATGAGGCTTCGGACCGGAACGTCGACGAGCGTCGATGGAAAAAGGTTGATGTGGCAGCGCAGGCCCTTCTCGAGCGGCTCGCACGCACGGGCGCAGACCTCGAAACAATGCCGGTCGACAAGCGTCAGCATGTTGCCCTCAATCGCGATCCGGAAAAAATCCTCCGGCATGTTGAAGCTCGAAGACTTGAGCCGGCTCAGGAATTCGTAGCCCACGATGCTCTGGTCCTCGAGCCTGTAAATGGGCTGCTTGACCGCGGCAAACGACAACCCCTCGCGGATCACCGAAACCACGCGCTCAATCGACCCCTCGAGTTCGGGAGGGAAAGCGATTGAAGGATCGTCGTTGGTGATGACGTTGCCGCCGTCGTTTTTGCTTTTTTTAAGAAGGGGATGGATCCGGGCCAGAAGTTCGTCGATCGACATCGTCTTCGTTTCGACCCGCATGAGCCCCGCGCTTGCCGTGATGGTGACCCGCTGGTCCTTCATGACCATGAAGGTCGAGTCCATCACGGCAAGCCGGATCCTTTCGGCGACTTTCATGCTGTCGTCAAACGAGGTTTCGGGCATGAGTAAAACGAATTCGTCTCCCCCGATACGCGCCAAGTGGTCCGTCATACGGGTGGATTTTTTTAAGATGCCGGCCACTTCGCGCAGGAGAATGTCCCCCACGGCGTAGCCCAGAGAATCGTTGATAGCCTTGAAGCGATCGATGTCGATGATCATCGCGTAGAAGGGGGTCCGGTGGCGCTCGCTCCACTGGACCTCGCGCGTCAAGGCCTGCTGAAAGCCGCGGCGGTTCAAAAGCTCGGTGAGAGGGTCCAGGATGGTCATCTTCTCCAGGTGAAGATTGGTCTCCCTCAACTGGGAGCTCACATGCGCCAGCTCCTTTTTGATGCGGTTGCGCTCGATCGCATGATGGAGGACCCTGGCAATGGTCTTCCCCTCAACGTCGCTTTTCACGAGATAATCCTCAGCCCCGTTGCGGACCGCTTCGATGGCGAGCTCGTTATCGTCCCATCCGGTCAAAATAACGACGGGGGTCTGGTCCGACATCTGGTGGATCTGCCGGTAGGTCTCGAGCCCCCGGCAGTCCGGGAGCGTAATATCGAGGAGGATGACGCTAAAACTTTCCTTCTGGAGAAGCGCCATCGCTTCATGGAGAGTCTGCGCGCAGCACACGTCCATGGGGCGCCATTTTTCCTTGGTCAAGCGCAGCTGGAGGCTGTGCGAAAATTCGGGATCATCTTCGATGAGCAGAAGCCTGTGCCGATTCTCCCGGTCCGCCATAAATCACCGCTTTCTGGCCCGCTCGCCGCAAGGTGAGCCTGAAGGCTCGCGCTTGCCCTCGAGGAAGAGATCAAGCAAGCAAATTCAGAAATTTGATTTCCTTCAAAAGGTCCTCGAAATCAAAAGGCTTCGTCACGTAGGCGTTCGCCCCGAGGACCCTCCCGACTATTTTATCGACCACTTTATCCTTGGCCGAAAGCATAATAATCGGGATGGCCGTGATCTTCTCATCGTCGTGCTCGCGGATCGACTTGCAAATTTCTTCCCCGGAAAGCTTCGGGAGGTAGAGGTCGAGGATGAGCAGGTCGGGAACCCTCCGGACGACCTCTTCGAGGCCGGTCGCTCCGTCGGCCGCGCAGGTGACGGAAAAGCCGAGCTTCGTGAGCCGGATATGGAGGAATTTGCTGGCATGCTCGTCATCGTCGATGATCAGGATGTTTTTGCGGTTGGACATATCTAAAAAAACATTGCTTTGGTTTTCCTGAAGTTGCGGTTCCTCGGTCGATACGGTCTGGCTCTTCATGGCGCGACCTCCTGCCACCTGCCTGGCTCCCCTACCTTATCTTTCCCCCTATAAAAAGTATACCCCACCCCGAGCCCGAAAGGCAAGAGCCGCTGAGAGCAAAAAATTGACAGGGCTGGTATCCCTTTGTAGAATGAACCCCCCTTGAAAATCGGGCGGGCATAGCTTAATGGTAAAGTCCAAGCCTTCCAAGCTTGTTATGCGGGTTCGATTCCCGCTGCCCGCTCCATACAATACACAATCTGAGCACGGATTGTGATTGTATGGCACCAACTCGAACGGAGTTGGTGCTGAGCCTGTAGCCAGCAGGCGAGTGCACCCAAATCCCAATGATTTGGGTACTGTTCTCGGGACCTTGACGGTCCCGTATCACAGATGTTATGGCCCCAAACCCGACCGGTTTGGGGCAGCAACGAGTTCTCTCGAGAATCGAAGTGAGCCCCTCAGGCAAGTGCCTCAAACCAGTAGGGTTTCGAGCGTAGTCTTTAAGTCGCGGAATTCGAAAGGCTTGTAGAAACAGCCGGCGGCCCCCATCCTTTTCGTCTTCTCGGACACATCTTCATTGCCGTAAACGGTGAACGCCGTAATAAACACCACGGGAACGGCCGCCGTTGCAGGATCCTTTTTGAAGCGGTCAAAAAGCATATACCCGTCGAAATCCGGAAGTTTGAGATCAAGCAAAATGAGATCGGGCCGAAAGGCAGCGGCGTGATCGAGGGCGGATTGCCCGTTCTCGGCCACAAGCACGTCGTAATGGGATTTCCGCAAGGCTAGCGATAAGAGCTTACTGACGTCGGGCTCATCATCAACGATCAAAATGCGTTTTCCCATGATCATAGGTTTCAGGATACCCAATTTCGGGAGCCTCTTCAAGAACTACTCATAAGGCAAAGAGAAATAGAAGGCGCTCCCCTTGCCCTCTTCCGACTCGACCCAAATCCGCCCGTGATGCGCTTCGATGATTTTTTTCGAAATCAAAAGGCCCAGGCCGCTCCCCCCAGGGACCTTTCTCTTGCCCGACTCGAGCTGGACAAAGGCCTGGAACAGATTGGCCCTCTCGTTCCGGTTGAACCCGATCCCCGTGTCGCACACGCACACCCATATTTCCTTGTCGTCCTTCGGCGCCGACGAAACCGTGATCACGCCTTTTTCCGTAAACTTGATGGCATTGTGCAAAAGATTGAAAAGCACTTGGATGATTTTGTCGCCATCGCAGAGGACGGGGTGAAGCGGCTCGGAAAGGGCAGTTTTGAGCTCGATAGCTTTGGGGCGGATGATCGGTTCAAGGGACGGGAGCATCGAACGGATGAGCTCATTGATGTCGCAGGGTTTCAGCTGCAGGGTGTCGGGGCCCAGAGCCATTTTCTGCAGATCCAAAAGATTGTTGATGAGGGCCGCCAGCCTCCGGATGTTTTGCTTGGCAGTGGTCAGCAGCCCGCGCTGCTCTTCGTTCACGTCTCCACACATCCCGTCCAAAATCATGCTCAGGGCCTCCTGGACCGTATGGAGCGGGGTCCGAAGCTCGTGAGACACGGTAAGAATAATCTCGGTTTTCAGCCGGTCTAGGTCCTGCAACTCACGGTTGGCATTTTCAAGGGCGTCGGTATTCGTCTGAATTTCGGCGAGCATCTGATTCAAGGCCTCAACGAGGTGGCCCGTTTCGGTATCCCTGTATTTTTTGGTGATCCGGATCGAATAATCTTTTTGGTCGCGAATCCGGCGGGCGATCCCGGCCACTTCAAGGATCGGCGCCGAGACCATCTTCTGCAAATACATCGACAACAGAAACGTCCCCACCAGCGTCGCCCCCAGGATGATCATCAAAATGATCAGATACCGGCTGATATTGAGGACCAGGTAGTGTAGGTCCGCATGCATATGGAGCGTCCCGATCCATCGGGCTCCGTCAAAAATCGGCTCATCCATAAATGCTTCGTACCCGCGCCACTCGAAGGAACGCACAGACAAGGGCCCTCGCCTCGGAGACACGTGGGCCTTGAGCTCCCCGGACTCTGCGAACACACTGCCGTCCGGCTTGTAGATCACGGCCCTGGAAATCTCTTTTCTCATTGCCACGGTCGACAGATTCTCCCGGGCGGCTTTGGCATCGTCGAAAAGGATGGCCGGTTTGGTGTTGAGAGCCACAAACTCGAGCAGGCTTTTGAGCTCGTGGACGGCTTGTTGCCGGTACGCTTGCCACTGATAGGCGTAAAGCAGGGTGCCCGCCACGGCAAGGGCCGTGAACGTAACGCCCATGATCAGGAACGTCAGCTTCCATCGAATCGAAATTCCGCGCAATGGCATGTCGCCGGTCTTACCTTTCGGGGCCTGTCGCAACTCCAAGCTGCAGCAGGCGCGAGCTGATCGTCAGTTTGGCTTTCCGGGCCGCGTCCGGATTGATTTCAAAGCGGACCCGGCCCTCTTCTTTGACAAAGTTGATCATGCCTCCGCCTCGCGTGAAATTGGCGGCGGCCGCGACGGTCAATCGTCCTTCCCGGACCAAATCGCCTGATTCAAGGAAGGTGCGGACGTGGGCGTTTTCGATAAAGAGGATGTGGCAGAGGCCGATCTGGCCCATTTCATTGACGGGACGGATCACGACCTTTCGGCCGTCAACGGTCTGTCCTGCGACCAGTTCCTGAAGGGTAGCGCTCATGCCGTTTCGGCCGAGAACGGCAATAATGAACTCCTTCTGCGCCGCATCATTGATCTGTTCCGGCCACTCAACATACTGGATGAAATTAAAGATACAGGCCGCCTGGACCTGCACCTCGAGCGCCGGTGACGCGGAGGCATACGCAGCGTCTTCGGAGCGCGTTTCCGGGATCCCGGAAAAAGAGAAAAAAACGAAAAGGAGAAGCGTAAGGCCCAAGACCGCTCCGCCTCGTCTGCGCTTTACACCGGGTCGACCGCGCATCACAAGCCTCCGAACGAATGGATTCCTGAGAAAAACGTCAAAATTCGAAATCGGTACGCAAGCCGAGGGAGGCCGGCTCCTCTGCCCATGTGATCTTGTCCGGATATCTCTGGCTGTCGCCGGAGGAATAAAAATAGCGTTTGAAGCCGAGCAGGTTCTCGCCCAGAAGGGTCACTTTGAATTTCTGTTTGCCCCATAGAAAATGTTTCCCCGCGGAGATATTCCAGCGCAGGTTAAAACCGCCGTAGTTTTGCTTCGAGAGGTCCCCGGACAGATTGTTCATCGCCTCGTTGTTTCTGCCGCTCGCGGAATAGGCGTCCCGGTACATTTCGACCCCGTTGCGATTGCCCGGGTATCCCCAGACGAACTGCGCGTCCGTGTGGCAAAAAAAGTCGAGTGGCAATTTTTCGACCGTGACATAAACCTTGGAGATCTGGACCGGAAAGTTCGCCAAATCGTTCCCGTTGTCCTGGAGGGAAAGACCGGCTGCAGGGCTGGTGTTGTAATTCGAATAGCTGATCCCCTGCGAAGTGATTCCCGAACCTCTTTTCCAGTCGAGCTCCTTAGTCACGGCATGGCTGATCCCGGCCCGGACATGATCACTCTGATACTTGGCTTCCATCTCCACACCCATGACCTTCAGAGCGCCCAGGTTGACTGATTTGCTTCCGTCCCAGCCGATCACGTCGATCTTGTTGAGATAACCGCTCGTGTTCAGGCCGTAGTGTTCGAACGGGAGCCATTCGTGGATCACTTCAAGCCCCTGCAGGGTCTCCGGGTTTGATTTACGGTTTGAATAATCGTCGAGGTAGGTTTCGATTAGCGTGTTCATGCGGACCGACTGCTGCGCGATAAGCTTGAGGGTCTGTTTTGGGGTCAGCTCGGAAATAATGGCGGCCCGCGGCGAAAAAAGATAGGTCGACATGTATTCGGCCTTGTCCATGCGCCCCGACAGCACCGTGTTGAACAGCGGGTGAAACCGGTTATTGAGTTCGCCAAACAGCGAATAGATCCCATAAGTAAATCCGTGCCCGATCACATCCTGATTGTACCGGCCGTCCACCGCCGTCCGGTTCTGCATCCCGGCCACGGCGCTGTCGCCGGAGACAGCTGAATGGAACCAGCTGGTCGGGCGGATCCAGTTTTCAGACCAGCTTGCGCCCAGCGCGGCTTCATGATTGTCGAACGGCCGAAAATGCAGCAGTTCTTCCAGGTAAAGCTCTTGCTCGGACAAGGCATAGTGCACATTCCCGCGGTCCGTCGGGTAGTTATAGATGCCCTCATCGAACTTCCGCGAGGAATTCCCCAGGATATACTGGAAATAAGCCTCGTTTTTGTATCCCAGCCTAGAGTCAAGGGCCAAGAGCTCGGACAATTCGTGCTTGTTGGTGAGATCGACCGCGATCGCTTTGGCCTCCTCCGCGCGCGCCGGAAGGACTTCGCTGCCAAAATCGGCGTTTTCTCGGCCCCCTGCCGCAGTCCCCCCGCCGCCGCCTGTGTACGGAGTCCCCTGATTGCTAAACCGTGCCCACAACCGCCACTCCTTGAAGAAGGTCAGATCGAGGTGCCCTTTGAACTGAGGATCGTTGAGGGTGTCTTCCATGTAATCGGTGACCGAAGCCCCGGGATGGAACTCCTTTCCGGTGAACCCGTGGGATCCGTCACTGCCGAGGATATTGTAATATCTGGAATCATGGACGCCCCCGGTCTTCCGGAAACTGAAATAGCCGTAAGCGTCCATGTTTTCACCGTCGTAACCGTAAGAGGAGTAACCCCCGTAAGATTGATAAGCGGCGTCGTAAGCCGTCCCGGCCTTGACCCCCGGCGCCGTGCTTCCTTGCCGGGTGATGATATTGATAATGCCTCCGATCGCGCCCGGCCCGTAGGTCACGGAACCCGGTCCCCGGATGATTTCAAGCCGCTCGATATCGTTCAAGTCCCAGTTTTGAATCTCGAGCGTGATCCCCTGGGAATTCTTGTTGTTCATGTTCTTGCCGTTGATGAGGAGCAAAAACTTGTAATTCCGGTCGGCAATAATCCCCCGCATGCCGATCCTCGGATTCAAGTGGGACAACCAAATCGCGCCTGGGACATAGATCTCGATCAGATCCGCAATGTTTCGGGCCGGGGTTACCGCAATGTCCTCTTTGGAAATGACCGTCATGGACACCGGAGCATGTTGCGGCGTGCTCTTCGTGAGCATTCCCGAGGTCTCGACGGGGATGTCGAGCAATTCTTCGAGGCTGAGATTGAGGAGTCTTCGGGGAGATTCGGACTGCGGACTCGTTTCCGTGGCAGCGTACGTCAAAGGGCTCAGGATAAAAAAACATACCGCCAAGCTCGGGAGCCAGAATGGACAGTCCCTTGCGGCCTTTTGCATCGGTCCCTCCGGACACCGCTGCCCTCAAATGCAACGCGACCATTCTAGTATATCGAACGGTTTGTGACAAAAATAAAATGCTTTTTTTGGGCAAAAGGGTCCCCCCAGCCACAGCTTGACACTTACGCGGAATTTCCAGATAATGAACCTTATTGTCGCAACTAACGGCAATCATTGAGCTAATCGCCAGGATGCTCCTTTGAAAACCACGGCCGGGAGTGCCTACCGCTTGTTTTGGATGCTCGGAGCCGCCACGACCGTGCCCGTCATTCTGATCAGCGGTCCTCTGGCAGGCTACTGGATCGCCGAGTGGCTCCTGGTTCGTCACGCGGGATGGCCCCGATTTTGGGTCCCCGTAGGAGTTTTCTTGGGATTTATCGGGGCAGTACTCCAAATCATCAGGATTATCAAACAAATCCAACAAGCCGAATCCAGCCCAACGACGGAGCACAAAGGCGTTTCATGACCGGGCATCAAGTCGAACAAGCTGTCGAGCTTCCCAATTGGATCACCGTCCTGGAACACCGGTTTCCGGACTCCTCTCTGCTGCAGTTTTTGGCCCACTGGGAAAATATCTTTTTTTCCCTGCTCGCGGCCGGCCTGATCGGCTTCGTGGCCGTCTCTGCCGCCCGGAAAAAAGCTCTCGTACCTCGGGGGATCCAAAATTTTTTCGAGCTCATCGTCGAAACATTCGAGGGCTTCGCCTGCGGCATCCTGGGGCCCGAACACGGCCCGAAGCACGTGCCTTATATCGGGACGGTCTTCTTCTATATTCTTTGCATGAACTGGATGGGGCTTGTCCCCCTGCTCAAGTCCCCGACCTCGGCCTGGAGCACGACGCTGGCGCTCGCGCTTGCGACCATGGTCTATATCCAAATCACGGGCATTCGTGAACAGGGGATCTGGCACTACCTCAAGCACCTGGCCGGGAACCCGGTCAATATTTTCGGAATCGTCCTCATCCCGCTGATGCTCGTCCTGAACATCATCCTCGAGATCGGGGCCGTCCCCTTCAGTCTCTCCTTGCGTCTTTTTGCCAATATCTCGAGCGAGGACCGGCTCCTTTTGACCTTTGCCGAAATCGTGTTGGGGTCCAAATACCTGGCCTTTCCGTTCCAGCTTTTCGCCAATATCTTGGCCATCGTTTTCAGCATCATCCAGGCCTTTGTCTTCACCCTGCTTGCAACCGTTTACATTGCTTTAGTGCTGCCGCATGACGACCCGGTGCACGGCGTAGATTCCTCCGCCGGAGCCCCCGGGGCCCATGCCCATTAACGAAAGGAGAAAATCGTATGTTCGCTAACCCTCAAATCGCAATTGCCATCGGGGCCCCGCTCGGGCTTGCCATTACGGCCTTCGGCGCCGCGCTTGCTCTCGGCAAGGCCGTTGCCGCCGCCATGGACGCCACGGGCCGCCAGCCCGAAGCCGCCACGAAGATCCTGGTCAACATGATGGCCGGCTGCGCGCTGATCGAGGCGCTCGCGCTCTACGCCCTCGTGTTCTGTTTCTCACTGCTCGGGAAGATGTAAACGGAGAGGAAAGCCGCTTCATGGACTTTTTTACCCAAAACATCATCCCCGGCGAGGTCGTCGTCCAGCTCGTCGCCTTTCTGATCGTCTTCGGCGTCCTGAAAATGTTCGCCTGGAAGCCGGTCATGAAGTCGCTCGAGGAGCGCCGGCTGGCGATCCAGAAAACGATCGCGGCCGCCGAAGCGGTCAAGCTCGAAGTCGAAAAGCTCCGGGCCGATTACAACGCCCATCTCCAGAAGATCGACGAGGAGGCCCGCGCCAAGATCCAGGAAGCGGTCGACGACGGCCGCCGGATCTCCCGGGAGATCCAGCAGAAGGCGCGCGCGGAGGCTTCGGAGACCCTCGAAAAGGCTAAAGAGAATCTGGACCTCGAGGTCGCCAAGGCACGGATTACCCTCCAGCGCACCATCGCCGACCTTTCGCTCAGGGTCGCGGAGAAAATCCTCCGTGAAAATCTCTCAGAGCCCCGCCAGCAGGAGAAGGTCCTCGAGATCATCAAGGAACTGGAGACGGGCTTATGAACCATCCCGACGCGGCGCACCGGTACGCGCACGCGCTCTTCGCGCTCGCCCTCCGAAAGGACCGCCTCGACGCCGTGGAAGAGGATTTCTCCGCCTTGATGAGGGTCCTGGCCGATCAGCGCGAGGCCGGCCGGATCATGGCGAGTCCGGTCGTGCCCTTCTCCGGCAAGGAGCGCCTCGCCGACGGAATCGCCGGAGGCCGCGGCACATTGCTCGCGGATTTTCTGAAGGTTCTGGTCCTCGCCAAGCGCTTTTCAGAGCTTTCGGGGATCCGGAAAGAGTATCACCGGCTGTTTGAAAAGCACAAAGGCATCCGGGAAGTCGAGGCCATTACGGCCGTGAAAATTTCCGAGGTCAACCGGACCCGGCTTGACGCCGCTCTCCGGAAAAAGTTGCGCGCCCAAATCCATCTGATCTGCAGGACCAATCCCCGGATCGTGGGGGGGCTGGTTCTCCGTTTCGACGGTCAGGAAATCGACAGCTCTTATCAAACTTATTTGGCCGGGATCCGGCAACAACTGACGGCGTAAGGGAGCGGGAGTCCCTATTATGTTGAAACCCGAAGAAGTCACGCAGATCATCCAAAAGGAAATCGAAAACTACCAGACGAAGTTGCGGATGGAGTCGGTGGGCTATGTCCTTTCGGTCGGAGACGGAATCGCCCGGGTCTACGGGCTCGAGGAAGTCATGGCCAGCGAGCTCGTCACCTTCGAGGACGGAACGCCGGGGCTCGTACTGAACCTCGAGCCGCATAATGTCGGCGTCGTCATCTTGGGCCCCGACACGCACATCAAGGAAGGCGATCAGGTCAAACGCACCGGCAAGATCGCCCAAGTCCCCGTGGGGCGGGGGCTTCTCGGGCGGGTCATCAGCCCGATCGGTTCGCCGCTCGACGGCAAAGGCCCGATCCCGTCGGAAAAATCCCGCCCCATGGAAAACCTGCCCCCTTCGGTGATCCAGCGCCAGCCCGTCAAGGAGCCTCTCCAGACCGGCATCAAGGCCATCGATGCGATGATCCCCATCGGGCGCGGCCAGCGAGAGCTCATCATCGGCGACCGGCAAACGGGCAAGACCGCCATCCTGATCGACACGATCCTGAATCAGAAAAAAACCGGGGTCGCCTGCATTTATGTCGCAATCGGCCAAAAGCTCTCGAGCGTGGTGGCCCTCGTCGAAACCCTCGAAAAATACGGCGCCATGGAATACACCTGCGTGGTCTCGGCCTCTTCAGAAGACCCGGCGCCCTTGCAGTACCTCGCGCCCTACGCCGGCTGCGCCATCGGCGAAGAGTTCATGTATACGGGCAAACACGCGCTCGTGATGTATGACGACCTGTCGAAGCACGCAGTGGCCTACCGCGAGCTTTCTCTTTTGCTCCAGCGCCCTCCGGGCCGCGAGGCGTATCCGGGCGACGTCTTCTATCTGCATTCCCGCCTGCTCGAGCGGGCGGCCAAGATGCGCGAGGACCTCGGCGGCGGGTCCCTGACGGCATTGCCTGTCATCGAAACCCAGCTCGGAGATATCTCAGCCTATATTCCGACCAACGTCATTTCGATCACCGACGGCCAGATCTTTCTCGAGTCGGACCTGTTTTATTCGGGGGTCCGGCCGGCGATCAACGTCGGACTGTCTGTCTCGCGAGTGGGAGGGAGCGCGCAAACGAAGGCCATGAAGCAGGTGGCCGGCATGCTCCGGATTTCGCTCGCGCAATACCGCGAGCTGGCCGCCTTTGCCCAGCTTTCCACAGACCTCGACAAGGCCACCAAAGATCAGCTCGTGCGCGGTGAGCGCATGATCGAAATCCTCAAGCAAGACATCCTCGCGCCCCTGCCCTTCGAACGGCAGGTGCTCGTCATCTTCGCCGGCAACGAGGGCCTGCTCGATGACCTTCCCGTCTCCGGCATCGCCGCTTTCGAGAAGGGGATGATCGATTTCATCGAAAAGAAATATCCCGACATCGAGCACGAGATCGCGGAAAAGAAAGTGATCTCGGACGCTCTCAAGGCAAAGTTAACCGAAGCCATCAGGCAATATAAAAAACAGTGTCAGGCCAGTTAAGAGCGCTCAAAACCAGGATCCGGAGCGTCGAGAGCACGCGCAAAATTACCCGCGCCATGGAGATGATCTCGGCCGCCAAGCTCAACCGCTATCAGGACATGATGGCGAAGGGGCAAGCCTATGCCGACAACCTGGCCAAGCTGCTCGCGCGCGCGAGCCGGAGCGGGAAGCTCACCGTCTCGCATCCCTTTCTCGAGCCGCGGGAGGTCAAGAAAACGGCCCTGGTCCTGATCACCTCCGACATGGGGCTTTGCGGATCCTACAACCTGGAGCTTTCGCACCGGGCGCGCTCCGTCGCGGGAGAACGCGGGCCGGGCACGGTCCTGATCGGTATCGGAAAATTCGGCGTCCGGTTCCTGCAGCGCTCGAACCTTTCCTTCCATCGCACTTTTTCGGACCTCAAGGCGGCCGGGATCGAAACTTTCCTCGGCGAGCTTCGGGGCGTTTTGGACGAGTTGTATTCGAGCGGCACGGTCGACGCGATCGATGTCCTCTACGGACGGTGCCTGTCGAAATCCTCTTATGCCTACGCGCTCGAGCGCCTCTTGCCGCTCGAGCGTCCGGAGGCGGAGGCCTCCGAGATCCCGGGGGAGTCGCACGCCGAATACATTTTCGAGCCCGATGAGAATACGATTTTTACGCGGCTGATCCCATTGTTTTTCGAAGCTAAGGTCCGTCAGATTTTTCTCGAATCGTTTGTTTCCGAGCAGATCGCCCGGATGCAGGCCATGCACATGGCCACCGAGAACGCTTCCGAAATGATCGACCGGCTTGTGATCCAGCGCAATAAAGTCCGGCAGGCCGCCATCACCCGGGAAATCATCGAGGTGGTCTCGGGCGCGCGGGCGTTGAAGTAGAAAACCCGATTGAGGCTACAGCATTCGTTAAGAACCGTCCTTTCGTTACGAGGAGGAAGTTATGCCGTCCGGTAAAGTCGTGCAAGTCATGGGCCCGAGCGTCGACATCCAGTTCGAGGCCGAGCAGCTGCCTGCCATTTATAATGCCCTGGAGATCGACCATCCCCAGACCCGAAAAAAGCTGGTCCTCGAAGTCGCCCAGCATATCGGGGACAATATCGTCCGCTGCATCGCGCTGGCCTCGACCGACGGCCTCGTGCGCGGCCTCGAGGCCAAGGACACGGGCGCCCCGATCTCTGTCCCGGTCGGCGAGCAGACCCTCGGACGGATCTTCAACGTCCTGGGGGAAGCGATCGACGAAAAGGGGCCCATCCCCCACCCGGAAAAGAAGGAGCCGATCCACAAGGCCGCTCCGACGTTCGAGCAGCTCCTGCCCGTCACAAGCATCCTGGAAACCGGGATCAAGGTCCTCGACCTGCTGGCCCCCTACCCCAAGGGCGGCAAGGTCGGGCTATTCGGCGGCGCGGGCGTCGGCAAAACCGTGATCGTCATGGAGCTTATCCACAATATCGCGACCGAGCACGGCGGGGTGTCGTGTTTTTGCGGGGTCGGCGAGCGCACGCGCGAAGGCAACGACCTTTGGCTCGAGCTCAACGAGTCGGGCGTCGTGAAGAAAACGGCCATGGTGTTCGGCCAGATGAACGAGCCTCCGGGCGCAAGGCTGCGCGTCGCGCTTTCGGGGCTCACGATCGCCGAGCATTTCCGCGACGAGGTCCACCAGGATGTCCTTCTTTTCATCGACAACATTTTCCGTTTCACGCAGGCAGGCTCTGAGGTCTCGGCCCTGCTGGGGCGCATGCCTTCGGCGGTCGGCTACCAGCCGAATCTTGCGACCGAAATGGCCCAGCTCCAGGAGAGGATCGCCTCGACGAAAGCGGGCTCGATCACCTCCGTCCAGGCCATTTACGTTCCGGCCGACGACCTCACCGATCCGGCGCCCGCGACCGCTTTCTCGCACCTGGACGGCGTCACTGTCCTCTCGCGTCAGATCTCGGAGCTCGGGATTTATCCGGCCGTCGATCCGCTCGCCTCCACGTCGCGCATGCTCGATCCGCGGGTCGTCGGCGAAGAGCATTACGCCGCGGCGCGCGAGGTGCAGAGGATCCTGCAGCGCTACAAAGACCTGAAGGACATCATCGCGATCCTGGGGATCAACGAGCTCTCGCCCGAAGACCGCCAGACGGTCATGCGCGCCCGAAAGCTCGAGCGGTTCCTGTCCCAGCCTTTTTCGGTCGCCGAGGCCTTTACGGGCCGCAAGGGCCGCTATGTACGGCTCAAAGACACGATCTCGAGCTTCAAGCGGATCGCCGCCGGCGAGTTCGATCACATCCCGGAGCAGGCTTTCTTTATGTGTGGGTCCGTCGAAGACGTCATCGAAAATTACGAAAATATGAAAGAGAAACCGTAAATGTGTTGCTCCAGTTTTTGCTTTCTTTTGAGCGTCTTTGGGGCTGCTTTTTGGCACCGTTTGTCACGCCCCACCGGGCGTGACTGCACTCGCGTGCGTCGGCCTCGCCTTGGCACCGGGGGCTCGGCCTCCTTAGCGTGCCAAAAAGCACCCCTTCAGACGCTCCATGGTCACATGGTCAGGCTCTGAAGCAATGCATTGTAACTTTAGGAGGCAAAGAAAGGTTTCGGAAAAACAATCAGCGCCGCTTGCGGAGACGAGGAAATCGGCAAACGACCCGCGAGGTCCAAGAGTTCCGAGCGAAGCAGCGCGTTTTGGAGAAACCTTTCTTTGCCGACTTCGATTTCAATGACACCTTGTTATCATTTAACCGTCATTACGCCGCAGGGACTGCGCTATGAGGGCGACGTGATCCACACGCTCGTTCCCGCCGAAAGGGGCTTTGTCGGCGTCCTGGCGAACCACGCGGCGTTCGTGACGTCTTCAATCGGCGGGAAAACCGAAATCACCGTCAAAGACGGACAGGTCCGCAAATGCAAGGCCGGGCCGGGTTTTTTCGAAATCCTGGACAACCGGGCCGTTTTTTTGACACAATCATGGAGTGAATAATTCGCCGATGGTGCTCCTGCTTTTTTATGCCTTTGCCGCGCTGGCTGTCGTAAGCGCCATGGGTGTCATTTTCGCCTCCAAGCCGGCTCGCGCCCTTCTTTCCCTGGTCGTCACCATGTTCGCCCTCTCGGGAATTTACCTGCTTTTCGGGGCCCCCTTCATCGCGATGGTCAATCTGATCGTCTACGCCGGAGCGGTCCTGGTCCTGTTCCTTTTTGTCATCATGCTGCAGGGAATCGGTGCGGGCGATTGGCCGCTCTCGCAGCGCTTCAACCTCCTTTACCGGGTCTTGACCTTTTTTACCGGCGCGGCTTTTCTGACGGCCCTCGGCATCCTGTTTGCCGCAACCCGCTTGAGCGCCGCCTCCGGCGTCGAAGGAACGGCGGCAGCCCTCGGGCGCCTGATTTTCGGACATTATCACCTGCCCTTCGAACTGACGGCCCTGCTTTTGATCCTGGGCATCCTCGCCGCCGTGGCTTTGGCCGCAAAAGAGGAGGCCTCATGATCCCGGCCGCACACGGCCTTATTCTGGCCGGCCTTCTTTTTACCCTCGGACTTCTGGGAGTGCTGATCCGCCGTAATATTCTCATGATCCTGCTTGCAATCGAGCTCATGCTGAATGCGGCCAACCTCGTGCTTGTCGTCGGTTCGTCCGTCACGGGAAACCTGACCGGACAGCTGATGGCTTTTTTTGTGATGGTCATCGCCGCCGCCGAGGTCACGATCGGCCTGGCGATTGCCGTCCTGCTTTTCAGGAAACAAGGCTCCCTCGACACGAGCGAAATGACCTGGATGAAAGGCTGACGATGCTCCCTCTGTCCTGGCTCATTCTCTGGCTCCCCTTCGCGGTTTTTCTCGTGATCGTCCTGTGTTTACTCAAACAACCCAAAGCGGCCGGAGGGCTCGCTTCGGGGGCGATGGGCCTGTGTTTTCTCATGACCGCGGCCGCGCTCGTTCTGTTTCTAGGGGGAGGCGGCTCCAAAATCGCTGCGGCCGAATCTTCGCTCCTTTGGCTCCCGCTCGAACGCCTGCCGGTCGAGTTTGGGGTCCTCACCAACGGGCTCACGCTTCTCATGGCGCTCATCGTGACCGGCGTCGGCGCGCTGATCTTTCTTTATTCCACGGTCTACATGGAGCATGACGCGGGGACGGCCCGCTTCTTCGCTTTTCTTTCCCTTTTTGCTTTCTCGATGCTCGGAATCGTCTTTTCGAACAACCTGATCCAGATCTTTATCTTCTGGGAGCTCGTGGGGCTGAGCTCGTACCTCCTGATCGGTTTCTGGTACGAAAAGAAAGAGGCGTCGACCGCCGGGAAAAAAGCCTTTCTAACCACGCGGGTCGGCGATGTCGGCATGATGATCGGCATTCTGCTTTTGACCGGATGGCTCGGCGCACACGGGGAGACGACTTTCAACTTCATGGCTTTGGAACGGGTGCTGGCCCACTCGCAGATCCCCGGCCCTCTGATGACCGCGATTGCCCTTCTGATTTTCATGGGCGTTATGGGAAAATCCGCCAGGTTCCCCTGCACGTCTGGCTGCCGGACGCGATGGAGGGCCCGACCCCGGTCAGCGCCCTCATCCACGCCGCCACCATGGTGGCCGCGGGCGTTTTCCTGCTGGCGCGGCTCGGATTCATTTTCTCGGCAAGCGTTACAGCGCTCTCCGTGATCGCATGGACGGGGATCGTCACCGCGTTTCTTGCGGGAACCGTCGCGATCGTCCAAAACGATATCAAAAAAATCCTCGCCTATTCGACCCTGAGCCAACTCGGTTACATGGTCCTGGCGCTCGGCATGAACCAGACGTCGGCCGGCATGTTTCATCTGACGACCCACGCATTTTTCAAGGCCCTGCTTTTCCTCGGAGCCGGCAGTCTCATCCATTCCCTGCACACCCAGGACATCTGGGAAATGTCCGGCCGAGGCCTTGTCAAAAAAATGCCGGTCACGAGCGGAACCTTTCTGATCGGGACCCTGGCCTTGATGGGAGTTCCGCCCCTGTCGGGCTTTTACAGCAAGGAAGCCGTCCTCGAATCGGTCCTGCACGGCCCGGCGCCGCTCCTCTGGCTTGCTTTGGCGGTCGTTTTTCTGACGGCTTTTTACATGGGCCGCTTGTGCACAGTCGTTTTTTTCCGAACGCAAGGCAGCGCCAAAACTTCGCACGGCCACGCGCCTCACGAAGCGGGATGGGCCATGACGCTCCCCCTGGTGGTCCTGGCGGTCCTTTCGGTCTTCGGAGGATGGATCCCCGTCGGCCGGCTGCTGGGAACGGTCACGCATGAAAGCGCCGAGGCTCTTGCCGGCCACTGGCTTCTCATCGCCTCCCTGAGCGCCGCCGGGGCGGGATTCTTCGCCGCGTTTCTCATTTACCGGACGAGGGCCGCGGGCCTGCGCCTCCGGTTTCCGGGAACGCTCCTCGATAAGAAATATTTCTTTGATGACTTTTATGACGCCGTGATCCGCTACTTTCAAGAAAATATCGCGCGAGCTGCGGACGTGTTTGAACGCAAGGTCATTGTCGAGACCGGCGCTAACGGCACGGCGCGCTCGGCACAATGGACGGGCCGGCTCCTTCGGAGGTTTCAAACCGGACGAGTCCAGCATTACGCGCTGGCCTTCGCGGCGGGCGTCACGCTGATGGTTTACATTTTGATTTTAGTGAGGAAATAAATGGTTTACGCCTTGAGCGCAGTCCCTTTTCTTGCGGCGCTTGCGATCCTCCTGACTCCGTCGGACCGTACGGCTCTTTTGCGCCGGATCGCGCTTGCGGGAACGGGCTTTTCTTTCGTGCTGACCCTGGTGTTGTTCGCGGCTTTTGACCGCTCCCGGGCCGGCTTTCAGTTCGTTTCATCCGTTCCTTGGATCCCTTCTCTGGGGATCTCCTACACGGTCGGCCTGGACGGGATCAACCTTACGCTTTGCCTTTTGCACGCGCTCGTTTCTTTTGCCGGGGCCTTCATGGCCGTCCGGACCACGGACCGGCTCAAGACCTATCTGTTCTTTTACATGGTTCTGTCCGGGGCGATCTACGGGGTCTTCACCGCGCTGGATCTTTTTTTCCTCTATCTCTTCTATGAAACGACGCTGATCCCCCTGTATCCGATGATCGGGATCTGGGGAAGTAAAAATAAGGAATACGGGGCAATGAAGCTGACGCTCTTCATCACGACGGGCGCCGTACTGTCCCTGTTTGGTCTCCTGATGCTGGTGCATTCGGCCGGGCTCAACTCTTTTGACCTTGCCGCCCTGACCCGCGCCCTGCAGGCCGCGCCCCTCAGTGACAGCCTCCAGCGCTGGCTTGCCCCGGTCATCGTCCTAGGTTTCGGAGTCATTGCCTCGCTTTGGCCGCTCCACAGCTGGTCGCCGATCGGTTACGCCGCGGCCCCGACTTCGGTCAGCATGCTGCATGCCGGCGTCCTCAAAAAAATGGGGCCTTATTTTATTTTGCGCGTCGCCGTCGCGCTTCTACCCCTGGGGACTGCTCACTGGAGTTCTTGGCTGGCGATTCTGGCCACCACCGGCATCCTCTACGCCGGGTATGCCGCGATCCGCCAGCGCGACCTGAAATTCATGGTCGGCTTCTCGAGCGTCTCGCACATGGGCTACGTCCTGCTCGGCATTGCGGCCATGACGCAGACCTCGCTCACGGGAACTGTCCTTCTCATGTTTGCACACGGCATCATGGCCGCCGCGACTTTCGCGCTGATCGGTTGGATTTACGAGCAAACGCACGCTCGCGGCGTCCTCGATTTCGGCGGTCTGGCCAAGCAGATTCCGTTCGTCGGAGTCTCCTTCGTGCTGGTCTCGCTCGCTTCGCTTGGGCTTCCGGGATTCGTGAATTTTGCCGCTGAACTTACGATTTTCGTGGGTTCCTGGACGCGGTTTCCCTGGGCCGTCGCCTTGGCTGTCTTCGGCATCCTCATTACCGCCATTTATCTCCTGAGGGCCGTTCAATCGGTCTGCTACGGCCCCGTAAACCCGCGCTGGAAAGACTTGAAGGACGCGCAAACGCTGACGGAGAAATGGCCTTTTCTTCTGCTCATCGGGGCCCTGATCGTCTTCGGCTTTTATCCGCGCGCCTTGACCGCCCTTGTCGGGCCGGCCGTCGCAGCTCTGACCGGAGGCCAGCCATGACGCTCAACCTCGGGATTCTGCTGCCCGAATGGATCGCGCTGGGAGCCCTTCTCGTGATGCTCACGGGCGAGATCGTTTCGGGCCAAGGAGCCTGGCGCTGGAACCGGGCCATTGCCCGGGCAAGCTCGGTCGTCATCCTGATCGTCCTCCTTTTCTTCAAGGGGACGAAGACGCAGGCCTTCGGAGGCATGTTCGTCCTCGACTCTTTTGCCGTCACCTTCAAGATCCTTTTGACCGCGGCGGTTTTCTTCATCCTCCCGATGTGCCGGGGGCTTGGCGCCGCGCACGGAAACCGTCCGGAAGCTTTCCATTTGGTTTTGTGGACAGCGCTCATCGGGATGTTCTTTCTGGTTTCTTCGCGCGATTTTTTGCTTCTTTTTGTTTCCCTCGAAATCGTTACGCTTTCTTTTTATATTATGACGGCCTGGCTCAAGCGCAGCCTGCTTTCGATCGAGGCCGGGCTCAAATACCTGGTGCTCGGTTCGCTCGCGTCCGCGTTCCTTGTCTTCGGCATCGGGCTCGTTTATACCGCTTCGGGCGCGGTCACGTTCGAAGCCGTCGCCGCCTTTTTCCGGGCCAACCCCCGCGCCCCCCTCATGATCCTCGGGCTCCTCTTCATGATTTCGGGGCTGGGGTTCAAAATGGCCGCCGTGCCCTTCCAGCTCTGGGTTCCCGACGTTTATCAGGGCGCGCCGACGCCGGTGACGGCGTTTTTGGCGGTCGGCTCCAAGTCGGCCGGAGTCGCAGTCCTCCTGCGCGTCCTCACGGAGGTATTTCCCGGCTGGGCAGACCAGCGCATGCTGCTCTTCGGAGTTTTGTCGGCCCTGACGCTGCTTTACGGAAATTTCGCGGCCCTGCCCCAAACCAACATCAAGCGGCTTTTCGGTTATTCGAGCATCGCGCATGCCGGCTATCTCCTGATGGGACTCGCCTGCGGCGCGCCGCAGGGGTCTTCGGCGGTCTTGTTTTATCTCATGGCCTACATTCCGGCGAATCTCGCGGCCTTCTGGGTCATCACGCTCGTGGGAGAGGCCTCGGGGAACGATGAGATCGCCTCCTACCGCGGCCTTGCCCGCCGCTCGCCGGTCCTCGCGGCGGTCTTCTTTACCGCCCTGCTTTCGCTTGCGGGGGTACCTCCCCTGGCGGGATTTTTCGCGAAATTTCTCATCCTGTTCGCGGCGGTCCGCTCGGGGCTCGGAGCTCTCGCGCTTTTTGGCGCACTCCTGGTGGCCGTTTCCCTTTTTTATTATTTGAGCATCGTCCGCCGGATGTATCTGGAAGAACCCGAAAACCCGTCGAAAATCGAGGTCCCTTTCGACACGCGCGCCCTTCTGGTCGTACTCGCCGCGGCGCTACTCCTTTTGGGTTTTATCCAAGCCCCCTTCCTCGCTCAGGCGGTCCGGAGCCTCCCGGGCCTGGGGTAAACCGGGTTGAGGAACTTTTACTTTCGAGAAGGCGTTAACTGGTCGACACAGTAAAAACCACCTAAGGAGAAATTTCCATGGATCTCAAGAATTACTTCGAAACAACTCACGGAATCGGGGTGCTGTCCACGGCGGACGCCTCGGGCAAGACCGATGCCGCTATCTACGCAAGGCCGCACATCCTCGACGACGGGAATGTCGCCCTGATCATGCGCGACCGCCTCAGCCACCACAATCTCGAGTCTAACCCCCATGCCACGTATCTTTATATCGAAGACCCGGCCGAGTATACGGGAAAGCGCCTCTACCTAAAGAAGATCGCGCAGGAGAAGAACACGCCGCGAATCGAAGAAATGCGGCGGCGCTCTTGCCGCTGTGAGCAGGACGAAGACGACGCGGACCGGTTCCTCGTGACCTTTAAGATCGAAAAAGTCCTCCCTCTCATCGGCGACCAGGGCTCGTGCTGTAAGGGTACCGCGTGATTCGGCCCTGACCGCGGACCCTCCCCGTCTGATGTTCTCTTGTGGTATAATTCCGCACAACCTTCATCGACGGAGGGCAAGCACATGAAATGCGACATCGGACTCATCGGGCTGGCCGTCATGGGCCGCAATCTCGTCCTCAATATCGAACGCAACGGCTTCCGCGTCGCAGTTTTCAACCGGACCCCCGCGACCACCGACGAGTTCCTCGCTCGTGAGGCTGCGGGCAAGCAAATCCGCGGCTTCAAAACCCTCGCCGAATTCGTCGGCTCCCTGGAAAAACCGCGCCGGATCCTGATCATGGTCAAAGCCGGACGGGCCGTCGACGACATGCTCGCTCAGCTCAAAGGCCTCGTCGATAAAAACGACATCCTGATCGACGCCGGCAATTCGCTTTATACCGACACCGAACGCCGCACGGCGGAAATGGCCGCAAGCGGCATCCTCTTCATGGGCATGGGCGTAAGCGGCGGCGAAGAAGGCGCCCTTTGGGGCCCGAGCATCATGCCCGGCGGCGAAAGGAACGCGTATGAAAAGCTCGCCCCTGTCCTCGAAAAAATAGCCGCCGATTCCGACACCGGGCGCTGCTTCGCCTACATCGGCAAAGGGGGCGCCGGCCATTTCGTCAAAATGGTCCACAACGGTATCGAATACGGCGATATGCAGCTCATCAGCGAGGCCTACGATATCCTTCGCCGGGGCCTGGGAGTGGCCCCCGACGCCATGGCCGATATTTTCAGCCGATGGAATGAAGGCCCCCTCAAAAGTTATCTGATCGAAATCACCGCCCGGGTCTTGAAATTCAAGGAAGCCCCGCAAGCCCCGCATCTGGTGGATCTCATCCTCGACAAAGCAGGCCAAAAGGGAACCGGGGCCTGGACCGTGAAGGCCGCGATGGACGAAGGCGTGGCCATCCCGACCATCACCGCCGCCGTCGACGCTCGGATTCTGAGCTCGCTCAAGGCCCAGCGCCTCGAAGCCGCGCAAAAGTACTCGGGCCTTTCGTTTGCCGAGCCGGCGGCGCCCGATACGGAGTTCCTCTCGAAGCTCATGCGGGCCCTTTACGCCTCGAAGATCTGCTCTTACGCTCAGGGGTTCGCGCTCATGCAAACCGTGAGTCAAACGCGCGGCTACGGGCTGAATCTCGCGGAGGTCGCGAGGATCTGGAAGGGCGGCTGCATCATCCGCGCCGTTTTTCTCGACCGCATTCGCCGCGCATTCTCCGACCGCGCGGACCTCGTCAACCTGGTGGTCGATGACGGTTTCCGCGAAGACCTGACCGGCTCCGCCGGCGCGTGGCGCGAGGTCCTTGCGTTTGCGACGGCCCGGGGGATCCCGGTCCCGGCCATGAGCGCCTCTTTCGCCTATTTTACGTCTTACGTCACCGGGGCCCTGCCGGCCAATCTGATCCAAGCCCAGCGCGATTATTTCGGGGCCCACACCTACGAGCGCACCGACAAGCCCGGCATCTTTCACACCCACTGGACCTAACCGACAAGGTGAGCGCCATGGAAACCAGCGTCCCGATCAAAATCACGGCCCACGACCAGCTGTGTATCGAGCGCGCGCCCTACCGGCCCTGCAGCCTCGTCATCTTCGGGGCCACCGGCGACCTCGCGCACCGGAAGCTTTTTCCCGCGCTCTTTAATCTCTACCGGGAAAAGCTCCTGCCCAAAAACTTTTTCATCCTCGGAGCGGGCCGTAAAACGATGGATGACGGCGCGTTTCGCAAGCTTGTCACGGCATCTTTGAACGAAGGCTCTAAGCGGGACCGGACCCTCGTGGAGAAATTCTCGGAGTCGGTCTATTACGCGGTTTGCAACTATGCGGAGCCCGCCTCTTTCGAACACCTCCGGGAAGTCCTTTACGGGCTGTGCCCGAAGTACGAAACCTGCGGCAACTCGATCTTCTACCTTTCGCTTCCTCCGGAAGTTTACGGATGCACGATCCGTAACCTGATGGCCTCAAAGCTCCTCGCGCCCGACAACTCCGAAAATCCGTGCACCCAACTCGTCGTGGAGAAACCGTTCGGGCAGGACCTCGCCTCGGCACGCTCCCTGAAGGAGACAGGGCTCTCGGACAAGCAAATCTATCTGATCGACCATTACCTCGGAAAAGAAACCGTCCAGAACATCCTGATGCTGCGCTTTGCCAATTCGATCTTCGAACCGGTCTGGAACCGCCAGCATATCGATCACGTCCAGATCACTGCTTCCGAAAGCCTCGGAGTCGAGCACCGGGCCGGCTATTACGAATCTGCCGGGGTTTTCCGGGATATGTTCCAAAATCATATGCTCGAGCTGCTCGCGCTCGTGGCCATGGAGCCGCCTCTTAATTTCGACTCCGCGCATTACCGGGACGAGAAGGTCAAGGTCCTCAAATCGATCCGCCCCATCGTGCCGGAGCAGCTAGGAGAGTATTTAGTCAGGGGGCAGTACGGCCAGGGCGAGATCTTCGGCCAGCCGGTCCCTTCCTACCGCGAGGAGCCGGGCGTGCGGCCGGATTCGGGGACCGAAACCTTTGCCGCCCTCAAGCTTTTTGTCGACAACTGGCGCTGGCGCGACGTGCCGTTCTATCTGAGGTCCGGCAAGCGCCTGGGAGCCCAAACCACCGAAATCATCGTTCAGTTCAAGCCGATTTCCCATTCGATCTTCGCCAAGGTGACTCCAGCGGCCATCCCGCCGAACAAGATTTGCATCCGCATCCAGCCCAACGAAGGGATCCGCATTATTTTCAACGCGAAGCACCCGGGGCCCAAGATGTGCATGGCGACCCTTGGGCTCGAATTCGATTACACGGCCGTTTTTCACGAAAAAGACCTGTCCGCCTACGACCGGCTGATTCTCGACTGCATGCACGGCGACCCGACGCTTTTCGTGCGCCAAGACATGGTCGAGCTGTCGTGGGCCTTCGTTGAGAGCATCCTCAGCCCCCTCCAATCGCCGGAACCGGCGGTTCCTTTGCAGGGGTACCCCGCGGGAACCTGGGGCCCCCCGAATTCCGACGAGCTCATCCGGCGGGACGGCCGTTCCTGGGGCCTTTGAACCGTGACGGACTCTCCCGCTCCGGAAATCCTGCGATTCGAACACCGCTCGGACCTTTTTGATTCAGCCGCAAAAAAGCTTCTCGCTCTCACCCGGCCGGCTTCGCCCGGCCGGCCCTTTACCCTCGCACTGGCCGGAGGGACCACCCCGCGGGGCTTTTATGAACGCATGGCGGCCGTTGACTTGCGCGGCAAATTCCCATGGCACGCGATCCACTTTTTCTGGGGCGATGAGCGGTGGGTCGCGCACGAAGACCCCCGAAGCAACTACCGCATGGCGAAGGAGTCTCTGCTCGATCCCTCGCACCTGGACAAGAAGCTCGTCCATCCGGTCCCGACGCGGCTGGAGTCCCCGCAGGCCTCGGCTCGGGCTTATGAAAAGGAGCTTTCGGAATTTTTTAAAACGCCGCCGGCAACTTTCCCCGTTTTCGATCTCATTCTCCTCGGACTCGGTGAAGACGGCCACACGGCTTCTTTGTTTCCTGGCGACCCCGCCCTTTTGGAGGAAAAGCATGCCGTCACCGTCTCAGCCGCCGGGACCTCCGAGCCGAGAGTCACCCTGACACTGCCTGTCCTCAACCTTGCACGGAATATTTTCTTTCTGGTTTGCGGAGCCAACAAAAGGAAGGTTGCCGCCGCCGTTCTTGAGGAAAGCGCGGGGCCTTTGGCGCTGCCGGCGCAGCGCGTCCGGCCGGTGTCAGGCAAGATCGTTTGGTTTATTTCGGACTGAAAAGGTCCTGCTCCCGGCCCGCCGGTATCCGCTTCCCGCCCAAATACTTCCCGAGAAACGTGACCGCAGCCGGCGTATGCCGGATCAGAAGAGGGGTCGTGACCGTGGTCACCGCCGCCGCGGCGACCGCGACTGAATAAAGAAAAGGGCTCGTAACGTCCTTGGTGTCTCCGATCTGGGCGATGATGAAGGAAAATTCCCCGATCTGGGCAAGCCCGAGCCCCGCGGCGGCAGCGGTCTTAAAGTCATAACCCGCCAAACGGTTCGCGAGATAACCCGTGACGAGTTTTGCGGGAATCGTCAGCAGGGTGATCAAAAGAACCGGCTGCCAATACTGGACCATCAGTTTCGGGTCGATCAGAAGGCCGACGGAAACGAAAAAGATGGCGGTAAACATATCTCGGATCGGCACCATGTGCCGGATGACGTGCTGAGCCTCCTCCATTTCCGCGATGACGGCCCCCATAAGAAAGGCCCCGAGCGCTGGCGAGAACCCGCATTTGACCGCAATCACTGAGGAGGAAAAGCAGAGGCCGAGGACCGTAATCACGGTAATTTCGGAATGGTCCAACCTCACTGCGCGTCGCACGAGGCGCGGCGCCAGCGGGACCCCAATCAGCAAAAATCCGAGAATGAAGCCTCCCCCTTTCAGAACGGCATTAAACGCCGCTTCCGCCGAGAGCGCGCCGGGGGTCGCAAGATTCGAGAGCATCGTAACGATCAAAATCGCGAAAAAATCCTCGACGATGAGGATCCCGAGCATCACCTGGGAAGGATGCTCCCTCATCAGCTTATGTTCGAGAAGATATTTGCCAACAATGGCCGTGCTGGAAATGGTGAGGATCGCCCCCAGAAAAATGCTGTCGAGGCGGTTCCACCCGAAGGCGCGTCCGATGCCGAAGCCGAGACCCATCATCAAGACCGTTTTGAAGAGAGTGGCCGTAAGAACTTTTACCCCGAGGCGAAAGATTTTTTTTAGGCTGAATTCGAGGCCGATATGAAAGAGAAGCAGGATAATCCCGAGATCGGCAAAAACGTTGATGCTATGAAGATCCGTGACCAATAAATGCGGAGGCGTATAGGGGCCGATAACGACGCCGGCAAGAATATAGCCGAGGATGGACGGAAGCTTCACGGCGTGGCAGAGCGTGACAATGAGGGCGCTGACAGCCATCACCACCGCCCAGTCTTCGATCAAAATTCGATGGTCCATGGGCCCCTAGTGCTTAAACAAAAAGTTCCTGAAACACCAGGGGTTTTGCCGGTTCAAATAGGTCTCGGGGTTCTCCCGGAAAAAAATCTGATAGTTTTTAAAAGGCGTCCAGTCTGAGGCCTCCGAAATAAAGCGGCCCAGATAAGGCTTGGCCACGTTCAGCACATAGTCGTGCGGCAGATCATCGGGCACCATCACCCCTTTGGCCGGGTTCTCGAGCATCCACTGGACCGCGGCGACGACGCCGATCGCCACCTGGATGGTCGTCGCATTTTGGTGGGGCACGAGTTTGCGCGCCTCCTGGATCGTCAGGGCGGAACCCGTCCACCAGGACTTATACGGATGTCCCATGATAAGGGCCCCCAGAATGTCGGCGCCGTCGGCAATTTCATCGCTCATGATCCGGCATTTGGGCTGCAGCTCGTAATTGCGGCAGCGAAGCTCATGCAGGGAAGCGATCGTCCCATCGGAGGGCATATAAGCATAGTGGACCGTGGGGCGGTAGACCGCGTGGCTGCCCTTCCAAACCGTTAGGTGGTCGGAAATCGAAAAGGCCTCGGCGTGGCGGACGATCATGCCGACAATTTCGCCGTAAGGCACCCAAGTGCGCACCCAGGTGTTCATCCCCATCTGAGAGAGAAAAATCTGGTTTTTCGGGCCGTAGGGCGGAAGGTTCGCCAGCGGCGGCAGTTCGTGCTCGTGGGTGCCCCACCCCATTTCGACCGGGGAAGTAGCTTCCTCGCGGAGTCCCTCGATGCTCCAGGTCCCGACGAATTCATCCACCAGTTTCGGACGCCTCGACACTTGGGTGTCCCGCTCGCTGATGTGGATGGTCTTGACCCCGAGCGCCCGGGCCAGCTCCGGGAACTTCTCGTCCCGGACGATCTTCTCGAGCGACTTGCGCCGCTTGACGGCATAAGTTCCGTTGCTGAGAACCTTCTGCGCGATATCCAGAAGCCCCTGCTTGGTAAAATGCGAAATCAAGCCGGGATTCGCCCCGTGATCAAGAACGGCGGTGACCGAGCCCTTGTCCCAGCGCGCGGTCGTCTTCCGGATTTCCATCTGCTTGAAATAAAGCGACTTTTCGAACGCGGTCGCCTTCTCGATATTGGCGTAGGGGTCCCACTCCTCGACGGAGGTATTTACATAAAGGACCTGATTGTCGTGGCACCAGGTGAGCATATCGAGGCAGTTGATATTCCAGGAAAGATCGAGGATCAGCCCGCCGGGGGACACATGCCGAGAAAGGGTCCTCGCGACGTTCACCGGAGTGATGCGCTCCTGGAAATACCGGACGCCCTTGGCCAGCCATGGGGCAAGCTCGCGGCGCTTATCTTGGAAGTCGATGATGGTGATGTTGGAGTAAGGGATCTTGACGTGACGCAGCAGAACGGGAAGGGTGCACCGGGCGACGGAGCCGAAGCCTATCATCAAGACTTTCCCTCGAAATTTCATACGGTTTTCCTTTCTTTCCTTTTTCCGGTGAAGACAACCCCTGTTAAGAAATGGGCCGCGGTACCGTCAACGGCAGAGAAAAGGAAAAAACGCTGCCTTTCCCAAACGTCGACTCGGCCCAGATTTGTCCTCCGTGTTTTTCGACAATGCTTTTCGCGATCACCAACCCGAGTCCCGTCCCGCCGCAAATGAGTTTTTTTCCGTCTTCAAGCTGCACAAATTTACGGAAAAGGACCGGCAAATCTTCCGGTTTGATTCCGATCCCCGTATCGCACACGGATACGCGGATCCGCTCTCCTTCGAGGACCGTCCGAACCGTGATCTTCCCCTGCGGGGTAAACCGGGCCGCATTGTGGAGCAGGTTGACAACGACCCGCATCATCATCTGCGGATCCCACTCCACTTCGGGCAAACCGTCGTCGAGTTCGAGGGCAAATCCCAGGGAGCGATTGGCAAAAACGGAGGCCATGTCTTGAGCGACCTCGCGGATCAGGCCGTTGAGATTGCAACGTTCGAATCTCAACTGCACCATGCCGGCCTCGAGTTTCTGGAAATCGAGGAAGTTGTTGACCATGTCGACAAGACGGCTGACATTCGCCCGGCTTGTGAGCAGCAAATTCCTCTGCTCGTCGTTGAGGGGGCCCGACAACCCCTCCAACACCATATTGATGCCTTCTTTGATCGGCACAAGGGGAGTTCGGAGTTCGTGGGAAACCGTGGAAATCAGTTCCGCCTTGATCTCCTCCCTGTTTTTACGTTCGGTAATATCCCGGCAAATCGTCAAAATGCGCTTGCCCCCTCCGATTTCCACGACCGTCGCATTGATCTCGATCGGGGTGATACGGCCACAGCCGTCGATATAATCAATTTCAAAATTCCGAATCTTCCCATCCCGGAAACACGCCTTCACGGCCTGCTCATTTTTTTCCTTTTCGGAAGGGGCCGTCCATTCCAAAACGCTCTTCCCGGTAATTTCCTCGAGCGAACGCCGGCCGGTCAGACGGACATATTCCGAGTTCGCATTCAATACGATCCCCGCGGCGTCAATGATGACAAATCCGGTATCGGTGGTTTCGATCAACGCCCGGTACTGTTCCTCGCTTTCACAGAGCGCCGTCTCGATCCTCTTGCGCTCGGCGATTTCCCTCTCCAGCCTGCTTGCCTTCTCCTGGATTTCGAGATTGCCATAGCCCTGTTCCGAAATGATCAGGGCAATCTCTCCCAAAAACGCGGTGACTTGCAAAAGTTGCTTTTCCTCGACGACCGGGATTTCTTCGAGGGCAGCAAGATAGGTTTGCTCGTCAAAGCCGAAGAGGGCGGCCTGCCGTTTGAATCTTTCGATATCCGGCGGCGCAAGAAGAAGCTGGCCGGTGGCAAGGCTTGCGATATGTTTTCCCTTCACGATGATGGGAGTGGCGCAATCCACCAGACCGTTGTCGCAGGCTTCGATCTCGACCTTCCCCGGCTCTGTCAGGCGGTCAAGAAGGCGGTGATTACTTTTGATGCAATTCTCATGAGAGACGGGACAACTTCTGTGGAATTCGGTGCAGACACGGCGCCATCCGGTGCCGATAAGGACATTCAATCCGGGGTGATCCAAAAAACCGATGGTAAATCCGGTAGCCTCGGTAAACTTCTCGAAGACCTTTCGAAGGCGATCGAGATCGACCAGGTCGCAAATGCCGTATTTGCCGTCGAGTAAATTGGAATGATTCTCAGTGATCATGCATGGCCGCCGAACCGCTCTTTTCCGCTAGGGGGATCTCCCCGGCGGAAAAGCGGGTCTGTTGTTTCGAGGCGCTGCCTCGATCCGTTGCCGCTGTCGCTATTGTAAAGGGCCAGACCGTTTCTTTCCACGGAAATCAACGGACTTTTCTTACCGTGATGTCGTCACAGCCCGTGTCCTCGATCCTCCAAACAGCGACGTCATCCGGCGCCATAGGGTTTGAACGGCCTTGACGGGTTTCGTGACGACGGTTTCCTTGAACCCTTCCCGGATTCTTTCCTTCAGGGGCAGCTGCGGAAGCGGAGTGAGCCCCGCCTCGGGCCCCAAAAGCTCAGCGCGCATTTTGAGGTCGCCTGAATCCGGAGACAACCAGATGCCGAAAAAAGCCTCCGCAAAATCGTTTCCCGGGATCGTGACACGGTCGGTGCCGTTTTGTGCCATCGTCATTCCCGATCCGGGAAAAAACGAGAAGCGGCACTCGTCCCCTTTGGCCGGGGCCGTAAAGGCCGCTTCGAGCTTACGAAGGTCCGGCAGGACCTTGCGCATATTGACGCCGGGAAGGTGGCTCATGTTGTCCCGGATCGATTCGACGATTTTTTCCTTCTCCACTTTGCGGTGATACCGCAAAATGAGAATTTTTGCGTCCGGCGAAAGGACTTCGATCCCTTGCTCTCTTTCGGGCACGTAGAGGGCCGCCGTATACACATGGATTTGGCGCAAATACTTTCTCAAGGAAAGCCCGCTCAGCCGGAACTTCTGCCCCCCGATCTCTATGACGTTGTCAAAACATTCCCGGTGGAGACAGTGCTGCGTCGGGGTTTGGCTGCGGTTGTTTTCGTTTGAGCTGCCACTACCGCCGCAGCCCGGGGACAAAGCGATTCCGGCCAGAAGCATCCAAAAGAGAATCCGGCAAGGAATCATGATTTCGCGAGCCGCGTGTATTCGGGGTTTCCCCGGATCCCTTCGATCCGGGGACAACTCGTGTGTTCGGGACCGCCCCTCACACCGAGATGTGGATTCAAAAGCTCGTTCATGTCGAGCACCATGCGCTCCCGGCTGTAGGCGGCGATTTCGAGGATCTTGGTGTCCATATGAATCGCATCTTCCGGGCACGCCTCGACGCAAAACCCGCAGTAGACGCATTTGCCCAGATCGATGGTGAAATTGAGCGCTTGCTTCTCGATGGTGGGGTCCGGGTGTTCGCCCGCCACGATATAAATACAGCGCGCGGGGCAGATCGTCTCGCACATCATGCAGGCGACGCAACGGGGCGATCCGTCCATGCGCTTGGTGAGGCGGTGGCGGGTTCGCGAGCGGGGCGTGACCGGACGCCTTGATTCCGGGTACATAATGGTGACGGCCGCCTGGATCGCCCGAAAAACCCCGAGCCAATGCAGGAAATGGAAGAAAAGGTTCTTCCAAAAGTGACGGCTTGTGATCCAAACCCCTCGCAGGATCTCTGGCAGATAGATCTTCTGCAAGAATCCCATCGTCGGCCGCTCGAGAATTTTTGTTTTGATCGTCATAAAAACATCAGCACCGTGGCGGTAACAACAATATTGGCCAGGGAAACGGGAAACAGCCCCTTCCAGCCGAGCGCCATCAGCTGGTCATAACGGAAGCGCGGCAGGGTCCAGCGCACGGTCATGAACAGCCAGCAGAAAAAAACGACTTTGAAGACAAACGCCGCGACCTGAAGCAAGGCGACCACGAATTGCGGGAGCGCCACCACGGCCTGCCATGGGAACTCGAATCCCGCGGCCCCGAGATAAGGCACCTGCCAGCCACCGAGGAACAGGGTCGCCGCCAGGCAGGCAATCATAATCGTCTCGATAAAATCCGTAAAGAAGAACATCCCGAACTTCATACTGCTGTACTCGGTGAAATACCCCACGATTTCGGATTCCCCTTCGGGAAGGTCATAGGGAATGCGCTTGGTCTCGGCCAACGCCGCCGCAAGAAAGAGAAAAAAACCGATGGGCTGGACAAAGATCCCCCAGCAGGGAAGCCAGCCAAAGAGGAGCTTCCCCTGGGCGCGGACGATCTCTTGAAGGTCGAGGGAGCCGTAAATCATGACGATCCCGACGATCGTCGCCCCCAAAGTGATTTCATAGGCCAGCATCTGGCTCGCAGCGCGCACGCTCCCGAGGAATGCGTAGTTGCTGTTGGAGGAGAATCCCGCCAGGATCACGCCGTAAACCCCCATGGACGCCATCGCAAAAAGATACAGGACGGCGACGTTGATGGGTGCGACCTGCAAAGGAATCCTCAAACTCCCGATCACCAGTTCGTCTCCGAACGGAATCGCGGCAAAGCCAACGAGCGCGAAGGTCAGCGAGAGGAGGGGGGCAAGCGTGTGGAGGAACCGGTCGCCGTAGGGAGGGATGTAATCCTCTTTCATGAACATCTTGATGGCGTCGGCGATCGGGTGGAAAAGCCCGAGCTGATTGACCGGCCGGAGCACCCAGTTAATGGGCGCCGCCCACTTCCAGGGCAGCGTGATGGTGGCGCGGTTTGCGCCGATACGGTCTTGCATGACAGCGCTTTGCTTCCTCTCGATCCACGTATGAAGAGCGGCAAAGCTCAGCACGAGGGCGAAGACCGCCACCGCCAGAAAAATCGTGATCAAAATCATCATAACCGGTCCTATTTATGTTCGTGGAAAATAAGCGGCGACGCTTGCGTCTCAGACGGAATCACGGGCTCAGCCATCACCCGGATATCGGTCGCCTGTCCGCCGAGCTTTTCGTAATCCAGGCCTTGGAACGCCGGGACCTCCGCGACCATCCTGAGGAAAAGATCCGGCACGTTCTCATGCCTCAAGCCGAAATCAAGGGCGCGGGCAAGGGCTGTAAGCATATCCGCCTCCGGCCGCGCCTCCCCAAGAGGCTCAAACACCTTTGCGAAGCGCTGGACCTTGCCCTGAAAGTTCGTGACCGTTCCCTCTTTTTCAAAATAAGTCGCCGAAGGCAGAAGGTGGCTTGCAAATTCCGAAGTCGGGTTACGGTTGGAGCCGGCAAAAAAGGTCCACTCAAGCTTGTCGAGGGCGCTTGCAACCGGCTCATGATTGTAAAGGGTTAGAAGATCCTGCCCGAAAATGACCGCGCCCTGGATATCCCCCGCCTTGCATGCCGCAAAACATGACTTTACCGCCGCATCATCCGTTTTTAAACCGAGCCACGCGGCCCCCAGGGTATTGGGATTGCGGTCGGCACGCAACAAAAGACCGTCCTCAGTTTTCGGAGGCTCCGGCGAAACGAGGAGGAGGTGGAAAATGTTGAGATGTTTTCCGAAAAGCTGGCCTGCCAGGTAAAGCTCCTCGTTTGAAAGCCGTGGCGAAAGAAAGACCGCGACTTTGCGGCCGGCCTGGCGAAGCTTTCCGGCAAACTCACGGATCATGGCCTCCCAGGAGATTTCTTCGCGCGTGCCATCCCGGCGCACGGCGGGTTTTAAAAGCCGTCCGTGATCATGAAATTTGTAACCGTAGCGGCCCTCGTCGCAAATCCACCATTGATTGATGTCGGGATGGAAGCGCGGTTTGATGCGCATAACGCGATCGCCCCCGCCGTGGTGCGGCCGGCCTTCGCACCGCTGGACTTCGATGGAACAGCCACGCGCGCACCCGTGGCAAATCGACGGTTTGCCTCTGAGATACCAGACCCTCGCCTTGAAACGGAAATCCTTGTCGGTCAGGGCCCCGACCGGACACAAATCGACGATATTTCCTGAATACGGGTTGTTGAGCTCTTTGCCCGGAAAAAGTCCGATCTCGGCGCGGTCGCCCCGGTTGAAGATCCCCAGTTCGGAGGTTTTCGTCACCTCGTCGAGGAAACGCACGCACCTCGAGCAAAGGATGCAGCGCTCGCTATCGAGCATCACGGTGGGCCCGATCGAAACGGCCTTGTGTTTTTTGACTTTGTTCTCGTCGAGGCGGCTTTCATACGCCCCGTAATTCATGTAGAAGTCCTGGAGCCAGCATTCGCCGGCCTGGTCGCACACCGGGCAATCGACGGGGTGGTTTACAAGCAGAAATTCGAGGATATGCTTGCGGGTTTCTCGGACCTTCGGGGTCTCGGTCCGCACCACCATGCCCTCCTGAACCTCGGTGTGACAGGCAATCTGGAGTTTCGGGGTCTTTTCGACCTCCACGAGACACATCCGGCAGTTCCCAGAAATGGAGAGGCCGGGGTGATAACAGTAGAAAGGAATATCGATCCCGAGGCTTTTGGCAGCCTCGATGATCTTCGTCCCCTTGGGGACCTCGATCTCCTTCCCGTCAATCGTCAGTTTCGGCATTCGCCATCCTTTTGCCTGTCATTTCGAGCCTTGGCCTAATCGGGCGCCCGCCTCAACAAGCGGCGGGTCCGCCTCTGGCGGAAGAAATCTCAGATTGGTAGGAATTATAAGGCACCCGCAGATTTAACCGAAGATAATTTTGCACCCGCACCTATCCGGTCGGGATAGGTGCGTAACCACCACTAATCCACACGAGACCGTCAAGGTCTCGGTGGATGGTACTCGATCAACAAGATCGAGTGCTCGGCCGTCCGCCTCATGTGTGGTTACGCAGCGGTCTTGATGGCGCGGGCGGCGCGCTGCTCGGCGAGAAGGTTGACGAATTGGATGGCCTTGTTGACGCTAACAGCGGTCAATTCCTTGAGGGATTTGCCCTGCACGTCCTCGACGTAATCCCTGAGAAGAGAGATGAAGGTCAGCTGGATGAGTGGCTGAATCCCCAGCTGATTCAGGAGTTCCCGGAGAAGAGCTGCCTTCATCAGGACCGCCCGCTTGGGCATCTCGGTATCGCCCGGTGCATCAAAAAGGGGCTCATCCTTGCTGAACCATCCGAGAAACTGATCGAGGGTCGTTTTGGAGACCGAGCGGTAAATATCCTTCGGACCGAAAGCTTGTCCCGAGTGGGAAACCACCCGCGCCTTCGCCGCCCTCGCAAGTTCGGCCGCGACCTTTTGTTCTCGCAAATTGCTGCTACTGAAAGGAATAATCGAACGTGTCCCGGCCTCCGTCTGTTTCAAGAGGGCATCCTTTAGTTTATCGAGCACCCCATCTTCGAGAGCGGCAAGGAGAGCCGCTTCAAAGAGCAGGGCATCCTGAGGTCGGGTCATTTGCCGAAGAAGTTCAGCATTGACAGGCACGCCCTGCTTTTCGAAATAGACCGCCATCTCTTCGACCAGAGCCTTCGGATCCGCCGAAAGGTCCATTCCCCCCGCCGTAAGTGTCTCCAGTTGGATCTCTCCCTCCGGCATGCCAAGCTCCGCCATCGCATCGCCCATCACCATCGCAAACTCCGCCGCCGCTCTTGCTTCGTCGCGGATCCCGGCAATCAAAACTCGGCGGTCTTCGCCCGTCAAACCCAGCAGCCGCCCCGCCCGCATCATTTCCGGCCCTCCGTAGGCATCTTGCACGACCTGCTCGAATTCCGTCCCTGCAATGGCCTGGTAAAGCGCCTCGCCCCTCTGAAAACGGCCCAGCCACTCTGCGATCTGGCTTTCTCCGCTCACCATCCCAGCATCGAACCGACGCAAATAATCATTGAGACGATTGTCCGCTGCCCTGGCAAATCGTACCGTATCGCGCATTTCCTTCCTCTCGGCTAGAGGAGTCGCCGCCGGCCCCTGCCGGAGACGTTGGAGCTTGATGGCCGAAGAAAAATAGTCTCTAACGGTATCCAGCTGCTTCGCGGATCTCGTTTTCGCCCGCATCCAATCCATCAAAAGTTCGAGGATAGCCGGGCTGGTTTTGCCTCGTTTCATCAAAATTTCAATTCTCGACCCAGCCTCGGCTAGGAACCGGTTGACCCTTTCGGCCGTGCGGCGCGGATATTCTCCGGATTTTTCCTGCTGTTTTCTGGGTTCTGCAAAAGAACGTATGCCCCCTTCCGGATAACCGGTGTAGGTCCGCCCATTAAACTGATGACCGTGGGACTTTTTTTCCAGGTCACGCAAATTGATACCTGAAGGGAGGACTTCGAGGTCCGAAACGCTTACGCCATCCCGGCCAAGGGCCAAGGGGATCGCGAGATTGTCCTCCATACGGGTGTAACTTTTATAATTGTCGATTTGCTCCCTCTCAATCGCCTGGGTAAATGCCGAAGCCCGTTTTCTGACCGCTTCCCACAGAAGAAGGGGATTGTCGTTTAAAATGGGCCGAATCTGATTGAAAATTTTCTCTGGCAGAATAAAGTGGTGTTGATGAGGCCCTCCGCCGCGATCGCCCGACATATTGAAGGAAACCATGACGCCGACCATTTTCCCGCCTCCCGCCTTACAGCCCGGGATAAGCGCGGGATCCACTCCTTCCAAGGAATAGGCCGCCATAAAAGCTCCTGACAGGATCGCTAAATTATTCAATGCAGACCAGGATATCCCTTGGGATTCCGCAAAGCGTCGTTGAATCCCCTGTGCAGAATAGAGATCCCAACCGAGAAATTGTGAAAACTCGCGTTTACGGTGGTCTTTCTCCCCCAATTCACGGGCCACGGCATCCCGAAAAGGGCCGTTCATGACTTTTTTGACAAATGAGGAGGGTAGATACAAATAAGAGAAATAGGCGATTTGGTCGCCCGCCAGGACCTCCACGGCCTTTTTTTCAAGCTCGGCTCGCGGGAGCACGCTCGGCCCCCGGGCATCGCTTTCTTCGATTGACGGGATTGGCGGGATCGTGAAATTCTCGGGGACCTTCACGGACTTTTCCATCCTGCGAGCATGCGCCTGAACTTCAGCATAAACTTCGTCAAATTCGGCAAGATCGGCCTTCGGATCACGCAGAAGGCTGGTGAGGCGCCGCAGCTGCAATTTTAGTCCTTCCGCAGGTTCGCCGGAGTCTATATCCCCGGGCCTCGTTTCATACCGTGTGCCGGCTAAAGACGGATTTTCCACGAGGATGGCTTCTTCCCGGTTCAAGAATCCCAGGATTTCCGCTCGTAAATCCGGAGCCACCACCGGCATCCGGAGAAATTGTTTCCACCGTTCGATTTCAGGAAGAGACATGCGCCGTTGCAGGACATGATGGGAAGACCCGTTCGTTCGAAGATTTTGCAGGCGGTCAAAGATCTTCAAAGCGACGCATGTCTGGAGGACAAATCGGTCTTTCTCGCTCAGCCGGTTGAATTTCAGGTCAAACTGCTCGGCCGGCAACAGATCAAGGCCCCCGGTGACATAATCCAAATGTTCGATCTTGGTGGCGTCCCGGCCTGTGCGGAGAATACCCTGCAGATCAAGATAAGTGAGGTTTGCCTTGTTTCCTCGCCGATCAAGGAGACCCTGCGTATTCTCCGTGTCTTTTGTCACGGCTAAAACATAGTAGCTGGCGTCCTCACTCAGTTTATCGATGACCGCCCAGATCTCGTCCAGCTCTTCCCTGCCAATTAGCTGCCGATCGCCATCATTCAACCTGCTCGCGATCAAGGATCGGTCCGCTGCCGTATCTTCGAGAAAGTCGTGAAAGAGAGCCGCCAAAACGGCCCGCTTGTCTTGCCCTCCGTGAAGGAGATAGTCATAGGCGACTTCGAGAGGATGGACGACGTACGCCCGAAGATCGTCCCGAATCGGATGAGAACTCTGCGCATACTGCTCTGCGGCAAGATCTATCGCACGATCCAGGAGGACCCCAGCCGCCTCATCCCCCTGTTGACTGGCCACAAATGCCGCGCGCATTTCCCCGTACAAACGCCATTTCCGGACAAGCTCCGGTGCTTGGGCATAGAGGCTTCGGAGCTTCCGCTTTTCGTCGTTTGAAATTTCGCGAAAGCGGTAGCCTTCCGCTTCTTCATAACGGTCAAAAGCAGTCACAGCCGTCGGCTCGGACGGCATGCCCTCTCTGATTTCGAAGCGGCCCTTTTCCTCGAAACGCCGGCGAAAATATTCGGCTGCTTCGCCGTAGGACATGATGAGATCTTTAGAATCCGGAAAGCGATCACGCATCAGTTGAGCGAGCGGCTCCGCGAAAACCATCGCCTCAAAGGAAGCCAGCGAAACTCCCCACTTCGCAGTATCGAGATTAGCCTGGGTTCCGGCTTTGAGATTTTGATTCGAAATAATCAGCAACCCCATGCCGTTATCGTGCGGCTGCCAAAAGTATCGTTGCCCGCGCTCGTCGAAAGCGCCCCTGAAACTTCCGTAGCTGATCGCTGTAAGCCCGCCGCCGTGGCCGTGGCGTGTCTCCTCCTCTTCGAGGATGGCCCACGACCCTCCTAGATATTGGATGCCGTGTCCCCAATATTCGGTATCATTCAAAATATTGAGCAGATCACTCCTCTGCTTTTTCATTTTTGCTCTTTGCTCTTCTTCTCTGGGTCTCACAGGCCCCTCCGCAGCAGGCGGCAGTGCGGGACCCGTCGGCAAATAATGAGACTGTTCTCTAAAAATCGACCCCACATCGTCGAGAAATGTTTTGATCTCGGAACCTATGGGGCGGAGGACGCGCATGACGAATTCGCCAAGCCTCCTCAACCAAAGCTCCGGCCGGGACAGTACACGGGGCGCCAGAGGTTCGAGCGTTTCGGGATCCAGTTGCCGCAGATAATCATAAAACTCTAACTCATAAAAATGCCTCTCCATGCCGTCATAGTCGTCGCGTAAAGCCATCCGCAATGTTTCGGCTGCAGGTTCGGTGAAGGAGACACTCCCTATCGTGGACTCGCGCAACAGTTCGTCATAAACTTCTCGCGTTGTCACGTCGGGGCGCCCTTGACGAACGTCCTCCAGAATGACTCTGAAAATGCCCCGCACTCTACCTTCACGGTCAGGGGTTAGCAAGACCTTCAGGAATTGTTTCTCAAGCGCCACGCGCTTTCCCCGGTCTTCCTCAAGCGGTCTTTGCTCCGTTGCCACACGAACTTCGGACCGAATCGCCGCCGCGGGAAAAATGAGCCGCATCGCGAGGCCGGGGTAGAGGGGATCTTTTTCGCGGACCCGCTCGATTCGGCCGCCCGCCGCAAGCACCGCCCGCTTGACCATGTACATTCCGAGGCCGGTCGGGGTTCCTTCTTCCTTCGCCTTGGTGCTTCGCCCCCTTTGAAAAATTGCGTGAAAAGCTACATCCTCTGAAAACAAAAGGTGTTCGGCGGAAATCCCTTCTTCACCGAGCGATGCCCGAAGCGCTGCCTCGCCTTCAGGATCCCCCAAAAGTTTAGCGACCGCTTCAGGGGTGAGTCCTCTGCCGTCATCTTTGTAGGTGAGAACAAGTTGAGCGTTGCCCGCCGGACCGGCTTCAGGCGTTATTTCAAAAAGAATCTTCGTCGCACTGCTTTTGCCGCTGTGCTGTTGGGCGTTGCGAATTAAATTATCCGGAATCCCGATCAGATGCCCGGGATCCGCCAAAACGGTATCCCGACCTTCGGTTTTATCCCGAACCTCGACGTCTCCCCCGTCCTTAGGATTGATCGTCGACCCGAGATGATAATCGCGCATCAATTCGATCTTCTGGCGGAGAGAAACCGGCTCGGGCCGCCCCTCAAAACTTTGGGTGTTGAGATAATTCATCAGGGAATCCATACGAATTCGGGCAAGCTCGAAACCACGGCTTGTTTTTAAGTTCGTAAGATTCGTTGCCTGGGCTGTCTTCTCCCAGGCCTTGGCGGCCAACTCGAGTAAAAAGGGGAGATTGCTGACCCTCTTCTGTAACGTTGCCAAGTCATCCTTCAAATACTCCAATGTTCCCTTGGCAGCATCAGCCCTCATTTGCGTTTGGAAGGCCATGGTCTTTAGGGCATAAGCAAGGAATGTCTCCACCGTCTCAATATGCTCTTCTAAATCAGTCCGCTCAATCGAGAATTCAGAGATCCTTTTCAGCACATCGTTCATGAGCATCTTCGCCCCGAGTGCGGGCTGCGAGGCCTCATGCAAAATCATCTCAATCGTCTCGCCGAGGACTTCCGGATCGATCTCGCCCTCCTGTTCGGTTCGAAGCTCCGACCGATTGAGCCTTTGGATCAAAAAAACAATAAAATCTTCCATCTCCTCCCTGGCGACTCCCTGTTCTCGAAACCAAGTTCGAAATTGTTCATCCAAAATCCGATAATACTGAATTCCAAAGTGCAGGTTGATCAGTCCCTTTTCCCCGGGCTCTGACGACGCCCTCGCAGATTCGGCTTCCATGGTCAAATAGCCCAGGAGAAGCGACCGGAATTTAGCTTGGGGAATGGTCTTGGCCAGTTCACGCTCCATCACGCGCTTGATCAAACGCGACCAACGGTCAAAAGCACTTCCGTGACTGTCGTAGGCATTCTCGATGCCGCGTTCATACCATTGTGAAACCTGTCCCACGAGAACATGCAAGGACGCTAAAAATTCATGTTCCTCTGAGAATTCAGCGTCCGCGGCGGCATCAAAACCGTAGCGGAGCCATTGCGGAGATTTGACAATGCCCTCCCACCGCACGAGCTGCTCCGAAATGAAACGCCGAAGCTCCTTGAGCTCATCCAGACGGAGCGGGGGAGTAAGGCTCGGTGCATTCCTTGAGAGTTGGGCCGACGCAGCTTGATAGAAGGGGTTGAGTTTTACAGTCTGCTCTACGGCTTGCAAGGCCGTTTTCAGCGCAGCCCTGGCCTCTCCCTTATCTTGAGCCATGCGTTTTCGCCTCGTCTCGCCGGCAACCTCCAACGCCGTATCAAAACGCGCATCGGCCTTCAAAGCCGCAATCAAGGCCTCGTAGAACTCCTTGGTTCCATCAAATCCTAAAATAGTGCCAAGCCGAATGATTTCCGCAACGTAGGCAATCTGCGCACTGCCGCCACGCCCTGCCTCTTCTAGCCGGATCAACTCCCCGATCGCTGGAACGATTTTCGGCCACTGCTTTTGAGGAATCTCCGCGAGAATTCTGTCTCTGGCAAGGGTCACAGCCGGTCCGTTCTGTCCGCTTTCCGAATCCGTCCGCATTTCATCGCGGCCGACCGGCGCCGCTTGATCTCCACGAAGCTCTCCGGTATCCGGCATGATCTGTGCGTAAGAAGGCGGCTTCAAAATCTGATCGATATTCTCGCGGGTTAAACGCTCAGACCCGAAAGGTTGCGCCGCAATGATTTCTTGCAGCAATGCTTCGCGCTGCGCTGGATCCAATTCGAACGGATGACGGGTTAGCTCCTCATAAGGAACCGGCGCATCCCCCGTTTCGACAACCCAATAAGTAATCACCTTCAACATATTGGGCTCTTGCACCTGTTTGACGCCGAGTGCCTTCCAAAATCCCGTCACCCCATTTTTGGTCGTATAGGCATAAATCGGTAGCCCCAGAGCCGTTGCGACGAAAAAGATTTTTACGGGATCAAAAGTGTCCTCCGGCCTTCTTCCCGACTCGAGACGGCCATCCTCATCAAGATAGAGGCAAAGACCCGATACGGCATGGCCTCTTTCTTTTTTTTGGGCATCGATCCCCCATTCATCGAAGGCGCGCCTGGAACTAAGGCGATCCCGATGATTCCAGGCATCTTCGATTTGCCGGTCAATGGGCGGCTGATCGTATCCGGCTCTTCCAGTCGCTCGTTGGCCTGCCCGGCGCGATGTCGTCGCGCCAGTTTGCATCGTGCCGGCACTGGCGACAAAACCGTCCGTCAAAATCACGCTGACCGGCGACCAAAAATTCCCGAGTTGATCACCCTTTCTTACCGAATGCGCCGAAAGTTGGACCGGAAGCGCCAAAAGCATCTTGAGCCGCAAGTCCCATGGAACGCCTCTTTTCAGCGGAGAACCGTCGGTCGCGCCCATATCCGCTGCCCACGAATTGAGGAGGCCGTGAACCATCGCCATGTTTCTTGTTTGCAAAACTCTTCCAAGGGATCTCTCCTCGATTTCCTTTCTCATCGAAGACAGAAACTCTGTCGCAATCGCATTCGGATCTTCAAGCGGCTTCGTCGGCACCCTCGTTTCCCGTGCCGTTCTGATTTGCCCCCGAAGCCGGTCCATTTCGCCCTGTTTTTGCTCCCATTCCCCTAAAAGCCTGCCGCGATTCTCCGCCGAGGCGGCCATCCTTGCCTCAAGACTCGCGATATGCCGGCTAATTCTTTTGCTAGCGCCCCACCTCACAGGCCGCTCGCGAATGGCATCAAGCTGAGCCGCCACCCGGTTCCGCCGCCCGTCCAACCGTTCGATCTTTCTTTTGATTTCGTCACTGCTGCCTTCCAAACCTCGAAACTCTGCCGTCAAATCGTCTGTTTGACGGGCGATTTGATCCGTAATTTGACGGACCAACTCCTCTTGTTCTGCAGCCGCTTTCCGCGCCTCCTGAATCCGCAGTTGTACCCTCCTGAGGCTCTGGGGGGAAAAGGCTTCCGCAAAATCCATAACAGCTTCATCATCTCTACCCAGGCCGGAATCGTCTGAAGCGGCAGTGCCGCGCATTTCTCTTCTCTGCGGAGAAAGCGGTTGGGCGCGGGACAAGAGAACAAGGGCTCTCCGGTTTTCCTGTCTCGGGACAAGTCCGGTCTTGATCGCATCAAAAAGCTGCCGGGATTCCGTTCGTGCCGCAATCAGGGGCACGACTCCCGCGGGCTGCTGAAGGGCAAGCGCGGGCGCCCGGAGCTTCTCCGTCATAAGCCGGATCCGCGTCTCCCATTGTTTGCGGACGCCTGAGCTGGCCGTTTCCCGAACGTTCCGAAGGGCCTGATGAACCGCTTTCAAGAGGCCCTCCCGGGTCGTGTTTTCTTTTCCGAGGCGGCCGTATTTTTCCCGGTAAGTTTTCCAAAGCAAATCGATATAGCGCGTATAAGCCCCGGACTCGGAAGCGCGCCCCTCGAGCGCAAGGCGCCGGATCACTTCTTCGCGCCAGGCCCGGAGGTTTTTCCCGAGTTCAGCGCCCTTGAGTTCCTCGCTCAACGCGCCTGAAGCATGTTTCATGAACGCATCATAAAACGAGGTCTCGAGATTTTTCTTAAACGAAAACTCGCCCCGCATCTGGCCGGCGTATGCCGCGCTTCCCGTAAGGGAATCGATTTTTGGCGTGACGATAGCATAGGAAGCCCCCGATTTCTCCAGAGCCCGTTCGAATCCTCTGGCATGAAAGCCGCCGGTCACCACAATCGCGGCATTGGTTTTTCTCTCCTTCATGAGAGTCTCGAGGCGCTCCTGGAACACCGCGTCGCGCTCAAGGGCAATTTCATAAAATTCGACGGCCTCGAGCAGGTTTTCCCGGGAACCCGGAATTTCATCCAGATAGGCCTGGGAACCGCTCCGGAACTTCTCATATTGCTCGCGGGTCACTTCCATTCGGGCCAGGTCTCGGAGAAGACGGAGGCGTTCATAACGGGCGGCAAGCTCTCGAGCGCCAGGGTCAGGCGCAAAACGTCCGGTCAGATCCTTGAGAAGCGCCTCGAGCTCCCCGAAGAGGCGCGTGCCCTTGACCATGGAAAGGGTCTGTGCCTGCCCTGCCATTTCCCGTAGCGCCGGACTCAGGCGGGGCTTAAGCCCGGCTTTACGGCCGGCATCGATCAGGTATTGGAGATAACTGCCGCTATCAAGGGCCCCGGTTTGCCAAGCCTGGGTTTTTTCGCTCCATTCCTTTTGGGCTTGAGGAGTCAGTTGCAGCAGATTTTTCCGCTCGAATGCCTCCGCCATTTTTTTGATCGAGACGTCGGCTGCGCCCTGGGGTCTGTTGCTTTCTGCCTCGAGGGATTGCATCACCGCGGTAAGCTCGGGACCGATAGGAGGCAAAGGAGAAAAAGCCGAAAGGTATTTCAAAAAGTCCGGGAGCGATAGTCTCTCGTCCCTGAAAGCTTCCGTTTTTTCATGAAAAGCATTCATCTCAGGAGAATAAGCCGTTTGCCTTTCACGGTCCGATTCGGCTCTTCGGATTTCAAGGGCTTTTAGAACACCGCCCTGCCTCTCGAGGGCCCGACGATAAGCAAAATAATTGTCTTCGTAGAGTTTCCAATCCTCGATGCCGGCATAAGTGCCATCCTTTTCATCCAAAAGGGCCGACAAGGATGCGCCCGTCAGCTCACCGCGCTCGAGATAGCGTCGGAAGACCTGACCTTTGACGAAGGCATCCGGAAAGGAACGCAAAAGGAGGGGGTCCAACGTTCCGCTACCCCCTTCGAGAGCCACCAGATTAATGCCGTATTGGCCGCGCAAATAAGCGATGAGCTCCCGGATATGATTCTGGGCACTGACCACGGCATGGGCATCTTGGATATAAATGACAAGAGGTCCCTGATCAGAGGAGCGCTTTTGAACTTCAATGTGTCCGAGGGCTTCCGGAATTTCGATCTTCACAGGAAGGGCAATAGACCCCGGCAAAGCAGAATCCGGATACACCACCGGCGCTCCCATGACCGCCGGCTCGAAAGTAAATGCACACACCACAACCCATGTCACCAGGTTGCGCATCCAGAGCCTAGTTTTGCTTTTATCTATCGGCATAGATATTTTTCGCCATTCATTAAAAAAGGCATATATCTCCCATTCGGGCGTTGTCCTGTGTTTGACAAGACACACCCCACCACAACCCTAGCTAGAGATTACCCTATGGAATAGAAAAGCGAAAGCCCTGAAAGATCAAATTTGATAGTTAATGCTATGCGCTGATGTGGCGATCTGAGGTGATTTTCTAAGACGGGAAGAAACTAGCGGAATTGCAGGAGTATGGGAGGCTAAACGGGCATGCGGCTAATAATATTCTGCGCGTGCGAAACTGCGGCTTTTGGAACCGTGATGCCGATCCCCTTCATCGGCTGGCCATGGATATCCTTTTTACCTTGCTGATAAACGACGCACTCCACTTCTTCCTCCTGGAGACGCGCTTGCAACATACGGGCTTCATCGAGCGAGTCCGTTTCGTACACCTGGACCCAGA
>Ga0172379_10000821_pt1:70000-72070 | contig 72070 bp, 50 predicted proteins | sample GrowelOW334metaG_FD_119756 | JGI IMG/M metagenome (GOLD analysis project Ga0172379, IMG submission 119756) | Groundwater microbial communities from an aquifer near a municipal landfill in Southern Ontario, Canada - Groundwater well OW334 metaG | ecosystem: Environmental > Aquatic >...
CATTGAGTCCTCTACCTCTGACGACTACCGCACCAGACCATACCTAAATATGTTTCGAGGAGAACCAGCTATTACTGAGTTTGATTAGCCTTTCACCCCTTACCACAGCTCATTGGAGCATTTTTCAACATACACCCATACGGACCTCCACGAGGTTTTACCCTCGCTTCATCCTGGCCATGGTAAGCTCACTCAGCTTCGGGTCTAATAGATGAGACTGATTCGCCCTATTCAGACTCGCTTTCGCTTCGGCTCCGCACCCTCAGGTACTTAGCCTTGCCGCATCCATTAACTCGCCGGATCATTATGCAAAAGGCACGCAGTCAGACATTACGTATTCTTGCGAATACGTCATAGTCCTTCCACCGCCTGTAAGCCTGTTGGTTTCAGGTTCTATTTCACTCCGCTAACAGCGGTTCTTTTCAATTTTCCCTCACGGTACTTGTTCACTATCGGTCGCTTATGAGTATTTAGCCTTAGGAAGTGGTTCTCCCAGATTCCCGCGAGCTTCCTCTTAACTCGCAGTACTTGGGGACTCTAAACAGGAAGCGCATCATCTTTTCGCATACGGGACTATCACCCTCTTGGGTAGGTCGTTCCAGACCTTTTTGCTAAGATGACACAGGATTTCTTCCCGTCCCGTAATCGGATACAGGACTATTAGGCCCCACGACACCCAAATAACAACGCTCCGAAGCTTGACATTACTTGGGTTTAGGCTGTTCCGCTTTCGCTCGCCGCTACTGACGGAATCGATTTTCTTTCTTCTCCTGAGGTTACTAAGATGTTTCAATTCTCCTCGTCTCGCCATCCTACCCTATGTATTCAGGTAGGATTTATCCCGTGACCGGGATAGGGTTGCCCCATTCGGAAATGTTCGGATCAACGCTCGTTTGCAGCTCCCCGAACCTTATCGCAGCTTGCCACGTCCTTCATCGCCTTTAAGCGCCAGATCATCCACCAACGGCTCTTAGTAGCTTGACAAATCTCGAGTTGCAATCCTCTATCCGATCGACCGAAGCCGATCGGGTGAGATATTAGCAACGTGAATCTGCCTAGACTTATTCAGTTGTCAAAGATCGTATATTTTCTGATGGTCACAGCCTTAAACGCATCAGAAATCACCAAAAATATAAGTGCGAAGTAGGAATGAACGATGGACCGCTCAAACTGGACCTGAGCGGGATCGAACCGCTGACCCCCTGCTTGCAAAGCAGGTGCTCTCCCAGCTGAGCTACAGGCCCTAGGACCTGGGCCCAAGTGGATTCGAACCACTGACCCCTGCGTTATCAGCACAGTGCTCTAACCAACTGAGCTATGGGCCCGTAATCATACATGAGCGGAACACGCGAATGATGATTACGCACCAAATCAAACTGATTTGGTGCCGCAACGTCACCACCATTTACAAATGGTGACAATGATGCCGATAGGAATCGGTCCAAATATAAAAAATTGCCATGGATGCGGAACTAGTCTAATCACTTGGAGATCATGTCTAATTAGAAGCTCATTTCCCCGGAGGGAAACTTGCTTCTCCTTAGAAAGGAGGTGATCCAACCTCACCTTCCGGTAAGGTTACCTTGTTACGACTTAGTCCCCCTCACGAGCCATACCTTCGCAGATGCCCTCCTTACGGTTAGGCAACCTACTTCGGGTGCAACCCACTCGGGTGACTTGACGGGCGGTGTGTACAAGACCCGGGAACGTATTCACCCCGTCGTGTCTGATACGGGGTTACTAACGATTCCAGCTTCATGCAGGCGAATTGCAGCCTGCAATCCGAACTGAGGCCGGTTTTGGGGATTAGCTCCACCTCGCGGTATCGCAACCTTTTGTACCGGCCATTGTAGCACGTGTGTAGCCCCAGGCGTAAGGGCCGTACTGACTTGACGTCATCCCCACCTTCCTCCGCTTTATCAGCGGCGGTCTCTCTAGAGTGCATGACGCATTACTGCGCCATTAGCAACTAAAGATAGGGGTTGCGCTCGTTGCGGGACTTAACCCAACATCTCACGACACGAGCTGACGACAGCCATGCAACACCTGTGTACCAGTCCCGGAAAGGAG
>Ga0172379_10000822_pt1 | contig 71964 bp, 77 predicted proteins | sample GrowelOW334metaG_FD_119756 | JGI IMG/M metagenome (GOLD analysis project Ga0172379, IMG submission 119756) | Groundwater microbial communities from an aquifer near a municipal landfill in Southern Ontario, Canada - Groundwater well OW334 metaG | ecosystem: Environmental > Aquatic > Deep...
CGAAGTTTCCACTACACAAGATAGACATCAGTACAACGAATCGCATGAAGTCTTCCTTTGGCTAAAACAAAAATAAAAAAAAGTTCTTGAAAAATTTGGAATTTAACACAGTACCTCACGACCCCGAGTCCTCGGGGGAGTAATTATAGGGGGGAATCGCTTACTAAACAATATTGAATTACGATTTTTATCGGCGCATCAAATTGTTTAATTGTTAGCAAATGATTCATGCGCCGAAACCTTGAGAATTTAAATTTTGGTTATTAAATGCAGTTGCCCTGATAACCGTACAGGCTGAAAGCCTGAAAGAATTCAGCCCGGTGCAACGCACCGGGTTAACAAACTAGAAACGAATATCGGCGCATCCAAATATAATAGTTGGATGGCTAATGATTCATGCGCCGAAAATTTGAAATATTTAATATTGCAATTTTTATTAATTAAACATAAATTTATTACAGCATATGAAAAACCTTATTCACCGCATTACTTTCATCACCTCTGTTTCATTTCTTATCATCGGCTGTAATGCTGGGCAAAACCGAGAATTTGGAAAAAGTGATTATCAGCAAAAAGTTGATTCCCTTATTAAAATTATGACCTTGGATGAAAAAATTGGTCAATTAAACTTATTATCCAGTGGCTGGGACAATACCGGACCCACCATGGACCCAAATTACAAGCAACTTATAAAACAAGCCAAGGTGGGGGCTATTTTAAATGGCTACACGGTTGAATATATTGCTGAATTACAACGCATGGCTGTTGAGGAAACCCGACTGGGCATCCCGCTCCTTTTTGGATACGATGTAGTACACGGGTACCGCACCATTTTCCCTATTCCCTTGACACAAGCTTGTAGTTGGGACTTGGCCATTATTGAACATTCGGATAGCATTGCTGCCTCTGAAGCAACTGCCGAAGGAATCAATTGGACTTTTGCCCCTATGGTTGATATTTCGCGTGACCCACGCTGGGGAAGGGTTTCCGAGGGAGCTGGCGAAGATACTTGGTTGGGTAGCCAAATTGGAGCCGCACGGGTACGCGGTTTTCAGGGAGAAAGTTTTGATGCAAACAACAAATTGTTGGCTTGTGTTAAACATTTTGCTGCCTATGGCGCACCGCAAGCGGGTCGCGACTATCACACCGTGGATATGTCGGAACGGAGCCTTTTTGAATATTACCTGCCCCCTTACAAAGCCTGCATCGATGCCGGTGCCGCTTCGGTAATGACTTCATTCAATGAAATTAATGGCACTCCATCCACTTCAAACAAATGGCTTTATCGCGACATATTACGCGATGCTTGGGGTTTCAAAGGCTTTGTGGTTACCGATTATACCTCCATCTCCGAATTAATTCCACACGGTGTTGCCGCTGATTCCGCCCACGCCGGTGAATTGGCTATTAAAGCCGGTATTGATTTAGACATGCAGAGTTCCATCTATTTAAACAATTTGAAACAGTTGCTCCAAAGCGGAAAAATTTCTGAAGAGTTAATAAACCAAGCTGTTTCCAATATCCTTTTAGCAAAATACAAACTCGGCCTTTTCGACGATCCATACCGTTTTTGTAATAAAATGCGTCAGGAAAATGAAATTATGACAACGGAATCACAAGCATTTGCCCGCCAATTTGTGGCCAAAAGCTGTGTGTTGCTCAAAAACGATAATCACACATTGCCTATTCCTGCATCGGTTAAAAAAATAGCGCTAATCGGCCATTGTCCGATTCCAAAGACGACATGCTCGGTAGTTGGTCGGGTGCCGGACTGTCCGAAAAATGTGTGACGCTTTTGGAAGGGTTAACTGCGGGAGCAATAAATAAAAACGTTCAAATACAATTTGTTAAAGGTTGCGATGTAAACGATTCTTCCGATAAAGGTTTCAACGATGCAATAAAAGCAGCACGAACAGCCGATTATGTAATACTGGCTTTAGGCGAAAACCGCGATATGTCGGGCGAAGCATCTAGCCGTACTAATTTGGGGTTGCCAGGTGTTCAAATGCAATTGGCCGAAAAAATAATTGAGTTGGGTAAACCAACCGCTGTAGTACTTTTCAACGGTCGTCCGTTAACAATCCCCGAGCTTGACAAACAAGCTCCGGCAATATTGGAATGCTGGTTTGGAGGCACCCAGTCGGGAAATGGTATTGCTGACCTTTTATATGGAAAGGCAATTCCATCGGGAAAACTAACTATGACCTTTCCCCAAAACGTAGGGCAGATTCCCATACACTACAACATGAAAAATGATGGACGGCCGGTGGATCCAAAAAACCCGGATTATCGTTTCCAATCAAAATATTTAGACTGTACCAACCAGCCTTTGTATCCGTTTGGTTATGGTTTGAGTTATACCACTTTTGAATATTCAAACCTTTCGATTAGTAAGCAAAAATTAGTTCCCGGTGATACCTTGACAATTTGGGTTGATATAAAAAACACAGGAGCATTTAATGGCGAGGAAATAGCTCAGCTCTATGTTCGCGATTTGGTTGGAAGTGTTACCCGTCCGGTTAATGAATTAAAAGGGTTTAATAAAGTATTTATACCCATTGGTGAAACCAAACAGGTTTCTTTTAAACTAACAACCAACGACCTCCGGTTTTACAATTTAGAAATGGATTATACCTGTGAACCCGGCGATTTTGTGTTACAAGTTGGTCCCAATTCATCAAACGGCATTAAAAGTTCTTTCCGGGTTGAGTGATAGTTGTTATGGTAAAAAGCGGATTCGTTGTGAAAATGTATCCGCTTTTTGGCATTTTTCATAATCAATTAAAAGTAGTTTACAATTTTTGAGGATGAATCAGAAAATCGCTTTTAAAATATTGCAATAGAATTGAACCCTTATCAGGGTTCATTGAAAAACAGGTTTCACATACCCCGCATTTCACGCGGGGCTATTCAAAGTTAAATCCTTTCAGGATTTTATATTCTGAAAATTGAAAACCACGAAGTGGTTTAACCATGAATAACCAAGGGTGAAACCCTTGGTATATAAGGCTGTAACGAACAGAACCCTGAAAGGGTTCAACTTTTAAAGGCGATACCTCTAGAAGATAAATAGTACACTGATTTTTAGGATTTTAAAGATAAAATTATGGTTTCCTATATCTTATTAAATTATAATAATCTTAGTTAATCATAGTCCTATTCTTAATGAATGTCAACTGATAAATGAAAAATGCCCGCTTTTTTTTGTAAATTGTTCCCCAACTCAAATTTTATTTGCCAATGTCATCAACTTTCAGGGTTTTCATATTTAAAATATTACCGGCATTTCTTTTTTTATTTCCGCTGAATTCTAGGTCGCAGGATGAAATTATCCATTACCTGCAAAACAATTTCAAAATAAATTCCCAAACATGGGGAATTCAAGCCTCACCCACCAATGGGTTGGTTTACTTTGCCACCAACAACGGATTAATTGAATACGATGGGTTGACTTTATTACTTGGGAAACCCCCGATAAAAAGATGCTACGTTCCATTAAAATAGATTCTTCGGAAAGGATTTATACCGGTGGTTTTGAATCGTTTGGATATTGGGAAAAAGGTTCCGACTGTATCCTTAAGTACCATTCGCTATCCGATTCCATTGGCGTTAGCCCCAACGATGAAATCTGGAAAATATACATCCTGAAAAATGAGGTTTTTTTCCAATCATTTACTACCATATATACTTTTAACCAAAGTACAGTTTCGGCTATTACGGCACCAAATTATATGCTTTTTATGTTTCAGGTCAACAGCCGGTTAATTGTTCAGGTCCTCGACCAAGGGTTGTACTATTTCCAAAATAATACTTTTTCGTTTATTAACGGAAGTGAGTTTTTTTATCAAAAGAAAATCCACGCCATCATTCCAACCGAAAACTCAGGAATGTTGGTTTGCACCGAGAAGAATGGCATCTACAAAATGGAAAATCAAGGTTTTACCTATTGGGATACCGAGGTTTCAGAATATTTAAAATACCAAAACTGTAACGCGGCAGTTTACCTCAGCAAAAACACCTATGCTTTTGGAACCATCCTCAATGGAATTGTTATAACCAACCAATTGGGACAAATTACTGAACAGTACAATTATGGCAATGGGCTCAACAACAATACCGTACTGTGTTTTGCTCCAACTAACGACAACAATTTATGGGTAGGGCTCGATGAAGGGGTAAACTATATAAACCAAGGTTCCAATATTGCTTATTACTCCACTTCAACCGGAAGTTTAGGAACCATTTATACCTTGCTCATAAACCAAAACACACTCTATTTGGGTTCCAATCATGGGTTATTCCAATCTGAAATCAACCAAACTGATAATTCCATCAGTTTTGGAAAACTATCCTTTGTCCCAAAAAGCCAAGGTCAGGTTTGGACATTAAACCAATTCGACAACCAAATACTGTGTGGGCATAACGAAGGTACTTTTGAAGTGGCCAACAACCAATTCAATAAAATTTCTCCAATCACCGGCGGGTGGACAATTCGCCCTTATAACAACTATTTGATTGAAGGAACCTATACCGGTTTAGTCGCCCTAATGAAAGATAGCCAAGGGAAATGGAAGTTACATAAACGGTTATCGGGTTTTACGGAACCCAGTAGGCACCTTGAAATCGATTATTTGGGGTACATTTGGGTATCGCACCCGCAAAAAGGGATTTACCAGCTAAAACCAAACGAAACCTTAGATTCTATTGTTGGCATTTATCCTTATACCAACCTTAAAAAAACCATTGGCCTAACCGATGTGTATAAACTGAATAACCGGGTAGTTTTTTCAACAGGTAAAGATTTTTATACATTCGATTATGTTGACAATAAAATAGTGCCTTTTGATGCCCTGAACCAAGCTCTTGGCAACTACAAACAAGCATCCCAAATAATACCATTCGAGAAAAACCAATACTGGTTTGTATTAAAAAATAGAGTTGGCCTCTTTAAAATATCCATTGATTTTGAACTTACTAAAATCAACGAATATTATATTGAAGATGAAAGCATGTCGGGGCAAGATTTAGAAATCCTTCCTACCAATAACAGCGATTTTATTCTTTCCACCCGCAATGGTTTTGCGTTGCTCAAAAATAGTTCAACCCTAAACAGTAACCGCACGGCTTCTATTTTTATCAAAAGTATTCAGTTCCATGGCAATAAAAAATCGGTTACCATTTGCCCCAACGGGCCTGCTATTGAAACTCCATACACCATGAATAATGTAGCTTTTATTTTTTCCGATCCTTCAGCAGTCTCATTTTCAAACACCCTTTATAAATATCGGATAAAAGAAATTGACGTAAAATGGAATTCCACAAAATACAACGAAATATTCTATTACAATCTCAAACCGGGTAATTACCACCTCGAAATAACCGTTGACTCTGAATCGGAGGCATTATCAACCCCTTTTAGCGTTAACGAGCCTTGGTTCTTTACCGCTTGGGCTTATTTTGCCTATTTAGTCATCGCCCTAGCCTTGATATACTCCATATATTTAATCATCAAAAATAAGCTCCATAAACAACGTAAACTGCTCGAATTTGAAATAAAACAGACATCGCTTGAAACCCGGCTGCAAAATACCAATGTTGAACTGATGCTTACTTTGAGGTACTTGATACAAAAAAACGAGTCGCTTCAAAACCTACGTACCGAAATTGATACCATTAAAAATGAACCCAGTCAGTTTTCAACAAAATTCATACATAAGCTCGATGCCCATATATCGCAAGGTTTAGAATTACAGACAAAGGAATGGAAAATGGCCTTGCACAATTTAAAACTATCGCAAGAAGGCTATTTTAAAATGTTGAAAGAACAATATCCCAAACTAACTAATAACGATATTCGTTTGTGTTCCTACCTCCGCATGAATTTCAGTTCCAAGGAAATTGCCCATTTGCTCAACATTTCTACCCGATCAGTTGAAATCAGTCGCTACCGTTTACGCATCAAACTAAGTCTGAACCATGATACGAGTCTTTCTGATTTTTTAATGCAGGATGAAATTAACCCTTCAAAAAATAATTAAATTCCACCCAATACTTATCCTTATTTTTCGTTAATATTGTATAGCTATTAATTTGTATCAATCATTTCACCAAATAGTATCATTTTTTGTTTTCGAAACAATCCACTAATAATTTACCAATATGAAAAACTTAATTCTTCTTTTTGCACTAACCATGCTTTTTACCCAATGTGCCAAACAAAAAAAACAATTGAACGACACCCAAATGCGAAGCGATAGCTTGCAACGATTAGTCCTCCAAAAAGACTCTGCCATTTATGGCATTATGGGCACTTTCTCTGAAATTGAAAATAATCTGGCAACCATCAAAGAAAAAGAGAAAATCATTTCTCTTGCGGTAAAAGATGTTGAAAACCCACAAACCAGAGAAGAAAAAATTAATGCAGATATCAATTCTATTTACGACTTAATGCTAAAGAATAAAGAGAAAGTTGCAAAACTTGAACGCCTCTTAAAAAATGCGCATGTAAAAAACAGTGCGCTCCAAAAAACCATTGAAAGCTTAGAAGCCCAACTAGCTGAGAAAAATATTGCTATCATCAATCTCAGGCAACAATTGCTAAATATGAACCTAAAAATTGATGAACTTACCTATTCAATGGATACACTAAAATTCGATATTGAAGTAAAAAAAGAATTAATAAAAGTTCAGGATGAAAACCTAAATACTGCTTATTACCTTTTTGGTACTGAAAAAGAATTGAAGGAAATGAAAATCCTTGATACAAAAGGTGGGTTTATTGGCATGGGTACTGGCAAAACACTTAATAAATATTTCGACAAAGGATTGTTCAACACCATTGACATTAGAAACCAAACATCTTTTGAGTTAAAAGCAAAGAAAATTAAAATAATTACTACGCATCCATCCAATTCATATCAACTATTTGGCGAAAAACCTGTGGATAGTTTAGTTGTTAAAAATCCACAAGAATTTTGGAGCGTTTCAAAATATTTTGTGGTTATTATCTATTAAGCTTTAATAGGAACAAAATTTTTAAAACCTTTGGTTAATATAATCAAAGGTTTTTTTATGCCTTTATCTAACTCTTTTCAACTATAAAATGAATTGCTTATGAAACATAATTATACCTCAAAATGACTCTTTTTTAATATTCATCGTAAAAAACCGATTTTTTTTTTGAGATTTTACAAAAACTAAACTAATTTAGGCTAGTTTAGTAGTGGAAACTAACAATTAGTAAAATGCAATCTTCAATAATTTCACCTTTTTTATTCAATTATAAGCCAGATGAATCGCTTAATTTGAGCTCATATAAAAGGTATATCCACATAAATATTGGAAAAGGAGCTTCCCTTTTTACCCATAAAAAAGGGACTTTCTGCATAATTAATGATACTAACATAGAGGTAATCCAATTTTATCAAAACCTAGGTTCAACCAAACTTCATGAATTTATTTCAACTATTGCTTTAAATTGGGAATTAATTGAGGAATTCAGCCAACTCTCATCAAAAGAAATTTATATCTCATATCAAGACTTTGAGAATGGTATTATTACCCTTGAAGATATGCAATTCATGGTTCGTGCAATTGTCCTCATGAATACCGATATCGAAAAATTCACCCCTCTTTTTAGTCAATCATTCACTATAACTCAGGATTTGTTCATCAATTCATTAATAAAAAGCGTGGTGAAACAAATTGCTAAAATTAAAGACTCTACAAATAAATTAAAATACTCAAAGTCGCTCGAATTATTCAACAAACAAATTGAAATTGGTTTTAAAACAGGGTTCTTTAATCATTTTCAAAATATTGTTAATCTTCAAAATACCAATATGGTTGATTGTATTGATAAATATAAACAACTATCGTTTTGGTATTTTATTGGACAAACCAGTAAAGGAAATAAAATTACTTACGACACCAATGGTAATCTTAAAAGTCAATATGGGGAGGATGAAACTTATAAAAACCACTTTAAACTACTCGCCCATCAGATTAAAAAGTGTTACGAAGAACTGACTTTACAACAAATTTATTACTACAATTTGCCTTACAACGACTTTTTAAGTGCCGTAAATCCAACCAAAGGTGATGTTTTGATTGCTGATCTTAGGTCAATAAATCAAATAAAATCAATAGCTCACGAATTAAAACAAAATACTGTTTTATCGAATGTATTAAATCTATTTAGAAATTATACATGCCAATGGATAATCTTAATTGACAATGATTCTAAATTAGCTGAAATTAATAGCAATCAGGAACAATTGGTAATTACCATACATAAAGAAAACAACACTGAATTTGCAGTAATAAGCAATATCTAATAAAAAAAACCCGCAGTAGCGGGTTTTTTTATACTCTTATTTCTTATAGCCATAAACAGCTAAATCACCCAATTCTTCCTCAATTCGAAGCAATTGGTTGTACTTAGCCATCCTATCTGAACGACTCATTGAACCGGTTTTTATCTGACCTGCGTTGGTTGCAACGGCAATATCGGCAATAGTTGCATCCTCAGTCTCTCCTGAACGGTGCGATGTAACTGATGTATATCCTGCCCTGTGAGCCATTTCAATGGCATTCATAGTTTCAGTTAAGGTGCCAATTTGGTTTACTTTAACTAAAATTGAATTGGCACAACCTTCTTTAATCCCTCTCGATAAATAGTCAACATTGGTTACAAACAAATCATCACCAACTAATTGAATCTTTTTGCCAATTTTATCGGTTAGCATTTTCCAACCTGCCCAATCATTTTCACTCATACCATCTTCGATGGAATCAATTGGGTAGTTTTCTGAAAGTTTAGCCAAATAATCTGCTTGTTGGGCACTGTTTCTTTTAGCACCGTTAGGCCCTTCAAATTTTGAATAGTCGTAAATACCATCTTTAAAGAATTCCGAAGCAGCACAATCTAAGGCGATAGTAACATCTTTACCTGGTTTGTAACCCGCTTTTTTGATAGCCGTAAGAATTGATTCCAACGCATCTTCAGTACCTTTCAATGCAGGAGCAAAACCTCCTTCGTCACCAACAGCAGTGCTTAAATTACGGTCGTGCAATACTTTCTTTAAACTATGGAAAACTTCTGCTCCCATGCGTAACCCTTCACGGAAGCTTGGTGCACCAATAGGCCTAATCATGAATTCTTGAAAGGCAATTGGGGCATCTGAATGCGAACCACCATTGATTATATTCATCATCGGTATTGGCAATGTAACAGCGTTAACCCCTCCAATATATCGGTATAAAGGTAAACCAACATATTCAGCACCAGCTTTCGCGGCTGCTAACGAAACACCTAAAATGGCATTGGCTCCCAATTTGCTTTTAGTCTTGGTACCATCCAATTTTAACATTAAATGATCAATACCAACCTGGTCAGTAACAGGCCAACCTATTAGTTTTGGTGCTATGGTGTCATTCACATTGGTCACAGCTTTTAGTACGCCTTTTCCTAAGAAACGGCTTTTATCACCATCCCTAAGTTCCAAGGCTTCATTTTCACCGGTTGAAGCACCTGATGGAACAGCTGCCCTACCAACAATACCACAATCAAGGGTAACTTCCACCTCTATGGTTGGGTTTCCACGCGAGTCCATAATTTCACGGGCGTGAACATTTGCAATTAATCCCATAATTATTAGTTTTTAAATTTTAAGTTAACATTTTTTTAAAATGGAAAGAGGGATAAAATTAGTCATTTTATCCCTCTTTAACCGTGTTAAAATCTTAAATTATTCAACTTTGTTTTCATCACTTTGTGCCTCTTCAGCAGCAGGGCTGCTAATTTCTTCGGCATCGGTAACGGGTGCAACCGGAGCTGTTTTGGTTTCCTTTACAGCATCAACGTTCTTAGTAGCTTTTGCTACAGGAGTTGCTTCGTCTGATGATTTCTTTTTTGTACCTCTTCTGCGTTTTGCAGCAGGTTTTTCAGTTGTGTTGCGTTCTTGTGTATAAATTTCGTTGTAATCAACCAATTCTATAATACACATTTCAGCGTTATCACCAATCCGGTTGCCTGTTTTTAAAATGCGGGTGTACCCACCAGGACGATTGGCTACTTTGACAGCAATGTCACGAAAAAGCTCAGAAACGCTATCTTTATTTTGAAGATAGCTGAATACCACCCTACGGGAATGTGTCGAATCTACTTTTGATTTAGTAATCAATGGTTCAACATATATTTTCAAAGCTTTCGCTTTGGCCACGGTAGTGTTTATTCTTTTGTGTAGAATCAACGAGGTTGCCATATTTGATAACATGGCACTACGATGACCAGCTTGCCTACCTAAATGATTAAAACTTTTATTGTGTCTCATCTCAATTATTCTTTCTCAAGTTTATACTTACTGATGTCCATTCCAAAAGTAAGATTCATTGAATCCAACAGATCCTCTAATTCAGTCAACGACTTCTTTCCAAAATTTCTGAATTTGAGTAAATCGTTCTTATTGTAGGTACATAAATCACCCAAAGTTTCCACATCGGCTGCTTTTAGGCAATTCAATGCCCTAACAGAAAGATCCATGTCAACTAATTTGGTTTTAAGAAGCTGACGCATGTGCAATACCTCTTCATCAAACTCTTCTGCTTGATATTTTTCATCAGAATCCAATGTTATTTTCTCATCAGAAAATAACATGAAGTGATAAATAAGGATTTTTGCAGCTTCTTTCAATGCATCTTTTGGATGGATTGATCCATCAGTTTTTATCTCTAAAATAAGCTTTTCGTAATCTGTTTTTTGCTCTACCCTATAATTTTCGACCGCAAATTTAACATTGCGTATAGGGGTATGAATTGAATCCAAAGCAATAACACCAAACTCAGCATCAACAGGCATGTTTTCTTCCGAAGGAATATAACCTCTTCCTTTATTGATAGTTATTTCCAATTGAAGTTTGGCTGAAGAATCAAGCCGGCATATTACCAAATCAGGATTTAAAACCTCGAAACCAGTTATGAACCGTGACATATCACCAGCCGTAAAAGCTTCTTGATCAGTTATAGTAATTGATACTTTTTCATGATCAATATCTTCAATCTGCTGTTTGAAGCGCACTTGTTTTAAATTTAAAACTAATTCGGTTACGTCTTCTTTCACTCCAGGTAGGGTCGAAAATTCATGTTCAGCCCCTTCTAATTTAAGAGTAGTAATTGCGAACCCTTCTAAAGAGGAAAGCAGAATTCTGCGTAAAGCATTACCGACGGTATTTCCGTAACCAGGTTCTAAAGGTCTGAATTCGAATTTTCCTGAATGGTCATCCGCTTCCAGCATTACAACTTTATCGGGCTTCTGAAAAGCTAAAATTGCCATAATATAAAAATTACTTAGAGTATAATTCTACGATTAATTGTTCCTTAATGTTTTCAGGAATTTCAGTCCTCTCAGGAACAGTAAGGTATTTCCCGGTTTTTTGATCCTTATCCCATTCTAACCATGGGTAACGACTGTGACTTCCAGTTGTTAAGGAATTTGAAACTACTTCAAGTGATTTCGATTTCTCGCGAACACCAATTACTTGACCTGCTTTCAGTAAGTAGGAAGGTACGTTTACCAATTCACCATCTACTACGATGTGTTTGTGCGAAACCAATTGACGGGCAGCTGCACGAGTAGGAGCTATACCTAAACGATAAACTACATTATCTAATCGCGATTCCAATAATTGCAACAAAACTTCACCAGTAATCCCTTTACTACGTTGTGCTTTATGAAATAAATTGGCAAACTGTTTTTCTAAAATACCGTAGGTATATTTAGCTTTTTGTTTTTCCAACAACTGTATTCCATATTCAGAAGATTTTTTTCTCTTCTTTTTTAAACCATGTTGACCGGGAGGAAAATTTTTCCTCTCAAAATATTTGTCTGGTCCGTAGATTGGTTCGCCAAATTTTCTGGCAATCCTTGTTTTTGGTCCAATATATCTAGCCATCTGCTATTTTTTAAATCAATACAAAACAAATTAAACTCTTCTCCTTTTAGGAGGTCTGCAACCATTATGAGGTAATGGAGTAACATCTACAATCTCTACAACCTCAATTCCTTGATTGTGAATCGATCGAATAGCAGATTCTCTTCCTGTGCCAGGGCCTTTTACATAAACTTTGGCTTTTCTCATACCTCCTTCAAAGGCCACTTTTGCACAATCTTCGGCTGAAACTTGAGCAGCATAAGGAGTATTCTTTTTCGACCCCCTAAATCCATTCTTACCAGCTGATGACCATGAAATTACTTGTCCGTCATTATTCGTAATCGAAATAATAATATTATTAAACGACGAATGAATATGGACTTGTCCGCTAGCTTCAACCTTAACGGTCTTCTTTCTTGCAGTTTTTGACTTCTGTGCCATAATAACTTATCCCTTATTTAGTAGCTTTCTTTTTGTTTGCAACGGTTTTCTTTCTTCCCTTGCGTGTACGTGCATTGTTTCGGGTATGCTGCCCACGAACTGGTAATCCAACACGGTGACGAACACCACGATAACAACCAATATCCATAAAACGTTTAATGTTTAACTGAATCTCTGAGCGAAGTTCACCTTCCAATTTATAATTTTCGTTAAGTACTTTTCGAAGTGATGCAATTTCATCATCCGTCCAGTCTTTAACTTTAGTGTCGTAGCTGATTTTAGCTTCGTTTAATATAGTACGTGCCGCACTACGTCCGACTCCGAAAATATAAGTGAGTCCAATTTCACCCCTCTTATTGTTCGGCAAATCAACACCTACAAGTCTTGCCATAAATTACTTTTTAAAATTTCGGTTTGCAAAGTTATAAAATTATCCTTGACGTTGCTTAAATTTTGGATTTTTTTTGTTAATCACATACAAACGTCCTTTTCTACGTACGATTTTACAATCAGAACTACGCTTTTTTACTGATGCTCTTACTTTCATCTCTTTAAGTTCTATTATTTGTATCTAAATGATATACGTCCCTTGGTTAAATCATAAGGCGACATCTCAACTTTCACTTTATCACCAGGTAGAATTTTTATATAATGCATACGCATTTTTCCTGAGATATGTGCTGTAATAACATGCCCATTTTCAAGTTCTACACGAAACATCGCATTGCTTAATGCTTCGATAATGGTACCATCTTGTTCTATTGAACTCTGTTTGGCCATAATTTTTTTTACTAACTTTTTTCAATTAACTTCAGAAGGATTAACCACAGTATATTTTGATATCTTTTATAGGTTCTATCAAATTGAACTGGTTGTTTCCTTTCTTTTGCTATTAAAGTCTAACCCCCATCTACCCAAAAAATTAGGCGACTTCAGAAATAAATCATTGGAGCTAAGAACTAACATAAAAATCACTTCTGATAGAGTTCAATAAATCTAAAAAAGCATACACTTCTTTTTTAAATAACCTACCTCAAAAAAATTCACAAATGAATTTGACGTTTTGTACTTGATTATAAACTGTTATTTAAAATATTTAAAACCCTTTTGCAACTCAATTCATAAAGGCTTTAAACTAATAAAACAAACAGCTATAATTTGAAATCAATGTTAATTAAGGAAAGACGCTATCGGATAGTACGTAGAATAAGCGGAATTTAAAGAACAATATTTATAAATTAATACAAACTCGACCTTAAAAACTGAATTATTTTACCTTCTAAACAAATATAAAACTTTCATTAATCCGATACATTTCATCGGTTGACTTAAAAATAACATCAAAGAACGTAACTTTAAATTCGGATTAGATTACGTTTCGACCCCCTTTAATTCGGCCGCTCTTCATCAATCCATCGTAATGTCTCATTAATAAGTGACTCTCAATTTGCTGCAGGGTATCTAAAACAACCCCAACCAAAATTAAAAGTGAAGTGCCACCATAAAAATAAGCAAAATTAGTGTCAACTCCGGCAATCATTGCAAATGCGGGCATAATCGCAACAAATGCAAGAAATATGGAACCTGGCAATGTAATTTTTGACATTACGGAGTCAAGAAATTCAATAGTTTTTCTACCGGGTTTAACACCAGGTATAAATCCACCGTTTTTCTTCATATCCTCAGCCATCTGTGTTGGGTTAATAATGATGGCTGTATAAAAATAGGTAAACAGAATAATTAATAATGCAGTAATCAAATTATACAAAAACCCTGTATGATCCGATAAACGCGCTGCAATACCCGTTGCTGAATCGCTACTTGAAAATCCTACTAAAACAATAGGTAAAAACATAATAGCTTGAGCAAAAATGATAGGCATAACTCCTGATGCATTTACTTTTAGCGGAATGTATTGCCGAACTCCACCGTATTGTTTATTTCCAACAATTCGTTTGGCATACTGAACTGGAATCTTTCGAGTCCCTTGAATCAATAGTATAACCAAAGTAACCACTCCAGCCAATGCAATCATTTCAACTAAAAATACAACCAATCCACCACCCTGTTGATTTACACGGGAAATAAATTCTACCCACATAGCTGACGGAAGTCGAGCTATAATACCAATCATAATTATCAATGAAATACCATTACCGATACCTTTATCTGTAATTTTTTCACCCAACCACATAACAAACATAGTTCCTGCAGCTAGAATTAAAACCGAAGATATGGTAAAGAAGGCTCCTGATAAAACAAAAGCGGATGCAGGTAATTGTGCATGAAGATTGGCCAAATAACTGGGGCCTTGTAAAAGTAGAATAATAACCGTTAAATAACGGGTTATTTGGTTTACTTTACGACGACCGCTTTCTCCTTCACGCTGCAGCCTTTGAAAATAAGGAACTGCCATGCCAAGAAGCTGAATTACAATAGACGCTGAAATGTAAGGCATAATACCCAATGCAAAAATTGATGCATTTGAAAAAGCACCTCCTGAAAACATATCCAACAACCCAAGTACACCACCTGCAGTTTGGTCTTTTAAGGCCGCCAATTGTGATGGATCAATGCCTGGAAGAACCACTTTAGTTCCTAAACGGTAAACAAGAATAAGCCCCAATGTTGTTAAAATTCGGGCTTTTAAATCTTCAATCTTCCAAATATTCTTTAAGGTTTCAATAAATCGCTTCATTCATTTAGAATTACAAAGTTACTACTGTACCTTGGAGCTTTTCAATAGCTTCAACAGCTGATTTTGAAAAAGCATGAGCTTTAATTTCAAGCTTTAAGGTTATTTTTCCGTTACCAAGAATTTTAATTCTATCATTTTTTGAACACAAACCACTTTCATACATGTGATGAACTTCAATGGTTGTTAAACCTTTGGCATCAGCCAATTTCTGGATGTCGCCAATATTGATAGCCTTAAATTCTTTACGGTTAATATTTGTGAAACCGAATTTTGGAACTCTACGCTGCAAAGGCATCTGTCCTCCTTCAAAACCAACTTTCCTGGAATAACCTGACCTTGATTTAGCTCCTTTATGACCACGTGTTGACGTGCCTCCATGACCTGAACCTTGTCCTCTACCAATCCTTTTGCTTGAATGAACGGAACCTCCAGCTGGTTTCAATGTACTTAAATCCATATCATCAACTATTATTTAATCTCTTCCAAAGAAATTAAGTGTTTAACTTTATTTATCATTCCCAAAATTTCAGGAGTACCCTCTTTCTCCAATGTTTCATGCATTCTGTGAAAACCTAATGCTTCAAGAGTTGCTTTTTGGCGTTGGGTACTGCCAATTTTGCTTTTTATCTGCTTAATGCGATATTTTGCCATGTCGTAACTTATTTTATCCTTTAAATACTTTTTCCAAAGAAACTCCTCTTTCATTGGCTACACTGTATGCATCCCGTAGTTGCAATAAAGCAGCAATAGTGGCTTTAACAACGTTATGAGGGTTTGAAGAACCTTTAGATTTAGCCAGACAATCTTTTATACCAACACTTTCAAGAACCGCCCGCATAGCACCTCCAGCTTTTACTCCAGTACCATGTGATCCAGGAGCTATGAAAACATCAGCTCCTCCAAATTGTGCTATTTGTTGGTGAGGAATAGTTCCATTAATTACTGGAACTTTTATCAGGTTTTTCTTTGCATCTTCAATGCCTTTACTGATTGCAGTAGTAACCTCGCTGGCTTTTCCTAATCCATAACCAACAATTCCATTATCATTTCCTACTACCACAATTGCTGAGAAGCTGAAAGTACGACCCCCTTTAGTTACTTTAGTAACACGGTTAATTGCAACCAAACGGTCTTTTAACTCTAAGTCTGTTGTTTTAATTTTTCTGATGCTTGACATAACTTCTAAAATTTAAGTCCTCCTTTTCTGGCAGCCTCAGCCAGAGTTTTAACTCTACCATGGTATAAGAAACCGTTGCGGTCGAAGACCACACTGTTAATATTTTTCTCAATAGCCACCTTGGCAATTAATTCACCTACTTTATCTGCTTTTTGAGTTTTATTTCCTTTGAATTCAGCAATGCTCTTTTCTAAAGAAGTAGCTGAAGCAAGGGTAACTCCTGCAACATCATCAATCAATTGAACCGATATCTGTTTGTTGCTCCGGAAAACACTCAAACGAGGCATATCAGCAGTTCCACTTACTCGGGAACGTATGCTCTCTTTAATCTTCTGACGTCTGATTTTTTTATCGTGAGCCATAATTAAACCTTTTTAAATGTTATTTACCTGCTGATTTACCAGCTTTTCTTCGTAATACTTCTCCTTCAAACTTAATACCTTTACCTTTATAAGGCTCTGGTTTCCTGAAAGCTCTAATTTTTGCAGCTATTTGTCCAATCAGTTGCTTATCACAACTTGTTAAAGTAACTTTTGGGTTAGCGCGTCTATCAGTAAGAGCTTCAACTTTAATTTCACCAGGTAATTCAAAAATGATGCTGTGAGAATATCCTAAGCTCATTTCAAGCATTTGACCCTTGGCCTCAGCCCGATAACCCACACCAACAAACTCCATTATAATGGTATAACCATCAGAAACACCTACAATCATGTTTTTCAACAAGGAACGGTATAATCCGTGCATTGATTTGTGAGCAATTGAATCAGAAGGACGAGCTAAAACTAATTCTTCCCCTTCAACATTCACTTTAATCTCTGGATTAACCTGCTGTTGCAGTTGTCCTTTAGGCCCTTTTACTACTACCATATTAGCAGCATCAACAGTAACTGTTACTCCTTTTGGTATAGCTACAGGTAATTTTCCTATTCGTGACATTTTTACTTTTTTTTAATAAACATAACACAATACTTCTCCACCTACATTTTTGGAGCGGGCTTCTTTATCGCTTAACACACCATGTGAAGTAGAAACAATAGCAACACCTAATCCGTTTAAGACTCTTGGAAGGTCATCGGCATTTTTATAAATCCGTAACCCAGGAGAGCTAACACGCTGCAATTTTTTAATAACTGGCTGTTTCGTATCGCCGTTGTATTTTAATGCAATTTTAATTGTACCTTGAATAGAATTTTCTTCAAACTTATAATTCAATATATAACCTTGATCAAAAAGAATCTTAGTCATACTTTTCTTAATATTTGAAGCTGGTATTTCAACCACCTTATGCTTTGCCATCTGGGCGTTGCGAATTCTAGTCAAAAAATCTGCAATTGGATCTGTCATTTTCTTTCTCTTTAAATTTTACCAACTTGCCTTTTTAACCCCTGGAATAAGTCCATTAAGGGACATTTCTCTAAAAGTGATCCTGCTAAGGCCAAATTGCCTCATGTATCCCTTTGGTCTTCCAGTTAAACTACACCTGTTGTGCATGCGAATTGGTGAAGCATTTCTAGGAAGTTTTTGTAACCCTTCAGCGTCTCCGGCAGCTTTCAGTTTTGCGCGTTTTTCAGCGTATTTCTCTACCGTTTTCATACGCTTTACTTCGCGGGCTTTCATTGATTCTTTAGCCATAACTTAGTTCTTTTTAAGATTTCTAAAAGGTAAACCAAATTCTCTGAGCAAAGCATAACCTTCTTCATCGGTATTAGCTGTAGTTACAAAAGTAACATCCATACCTAAAATAGTATTGATTTTATCAATATCTATTTCTGGGAAAATTATTTGCTCGGTAACACCTAAGGTGTAATTTCCTCGTCCATCAAATTTGTTATTGATACCTTTAAAATCCCTTATTCGGGGCAAAGCAACAACAACTAATCGCTCAAGGAACTCATACATCCGCTCTCTCCGCAAGGTAACTTTAACACCAATTGGCATTTTTTTCCTTAACTTGAAGTTTGAAATATCCTTTTTCGAAAGAGTTTTCAAAGGTTTTTGCCCAGTTATTGTTGTAAGCTCATCAACAGCCACATCAATAAGTTTTTTATCGGCGGTTGCCTTACCAACTCCCTGATTGATAACAATTTTTTCCAATTTTGGAACTTGCATCGGAGTTGTATAACTAAATTCCTTAATCAAAGCGGGAATGATTTCATTCTCGTATTTGGTCCTAAGACTTGGTTTGTATTCCATTACTTAATCTCCTCTCCCGATTTTTTTGAATACCTAACTAATTTACCTTTATAATTCAACCTTCTTCCAACACGGGTAGGTTTACCTGAAGAAGGATCCACATTCAATAAATTTGAGATGTGAATGGGGGCTTCTTGCTTAACTATTCCACCTTGTGGACTTGCAGCATTTGGTTTGGTATGTTTTGATACCATATTTACCCCTTCGACGATAGCGCGTTGTTTTTCAGAAAGAACTTCAAGAACTTTTCCTTTTTGTCCTTTGTTTTCCCCTGATATAACCACCACGGCATCTCCTTTTTTAATATGCAATTTTTTACGCATGTCTTGATAGTGTTTACTGATTATAATACTTCAGGTGCCAGTGAAACGATTTTCATATAACTATCGCGCAATTCACGGGCCACTGGTCCAAAAATACGAGTTCCACGTATTTCCCCGGCATTGTTCAATAAAACACATGCGTTATCGTCGAACCGAATATAGGAACCGTCATTCCTACGTATTTCCTTTTTAGTGCGAACAACAACCGCTCTGCTCACAGTACCTTTTTTCATTTCTCCCCCTGGGATGGCACTTTTCACCGTAACAACAATCTTGTCGCCAATGGTGGCATAACGTTTTTTCGAACCACCTAATACATTGATGCACAAACATGTTTTTGCACCACTGTTGTCAGCTACGGTTAATCTGCTTTCTGATTGTATCATGGCTACTTAACTCTTTCGATAATTTCAACTAATCTCCAACTTTTTGTTTTACTGAGTGGTCGTGTTTCCATAACCCTTACAGTATCACCAATATTGCATGTATTTTCTTCATCGTGTGCATGCAAATTAGTAGTCTTATTGACGAATTTTCCGTAAATCGGGTGTTTTACCTTACGAGCGATAGCAACAACTATAGATTTGTCCATTTTATTGCTAACAACGACTCCGACCCTTTCTTTTCTCAGATTTCTTGTATTTTCCATCGCCAAAATTATTTGTTCTCGTTAATTTGTCTAACCTTAAGCTCTGTTTTTAATCGGGCAATGCTCTTTTTCGATTCCATAATTTTATTTGGGTTATCTAAAGGAGATACTGCATGATTTAACCGCAAACGGGTTAACACTTTCTTGTTTTCATCAATACGCTCAATAATTTCAGGCGTTGACAATTCTCTTATTTCTGAAGCTTTCATTGTTCGTTAAATTGAAGTTTCCACAAAGTCTCTTCTCACTACAAACTTGGTTTTGATTGGAAGTTTCTGAGCCGCTAGGCGCAATGCTTCTTTTGCTACTTCATAAGTTACACCTTCAGCTTCAATAATGATGCGTCCTGGCGTAATTGGAGCCACAAAACCTTCTGGAGCACCCTTTCCTTTACCCATACGAACCTCTGCAGGTTTTTTGGTAATAGGTTTATCAGGGAAAATCCGAATCCAAATTTGTCCTTCACGTTTCATAAAACGTGTCACAGCTTGGCGGGCTGCTTCAATTTGCCTACCGGTAATCCAAGCTTCTTCAAGCCCTTTGATTCCAAATGAACCAAAAGCTAGTTGATTACCTCGTTGAGCATTTCCTTTCATCCGCCCTTTTTGCATCCGGCGGTATTTAGTTCTTTTTGGCTGTAACATCCTTAATCCGTTTTATCGATTAATTCTTACGTTTCTTAAATCCTTTTTTCGGGGCTTGGCCTCCTAGGTTTGGAGTAAGATCTGGTTTTCCATAAACCTCTCCTTTACAAATCCAAACTTTTATACCAATTAACCCTACTTTAGTCAAAGCTTCTACCGCAGCGTAGTCAATATCAGCACGTAAGGTATGCAATGGAATGCGACCTTCTTTATAAATTTCAGCACGAGCCATTTCAGCTCCTCCTAAACGTCCTGATATTTGAATTTTAATACCTTCAGCACCCATACGAATGGTTGAAGCTATACTCATTTTAACTGCCCTGCGGTGTGAAATACGACCTTCTAACTGACGAGCAATATTAGTACCAACAAGGTATGCATCTAATTCTGGTCTCTTTATTTCAAAGATATTTATTTGCACTTCTTTTTTGGTAATCTTTTTCAATTCCTCTTTCAGCTTATCTACTTCTTGTCCACCTTTACCGATAATAATTCCTGGTCGAGCTGTATTTACCGTAATGGTAATAAGTTTAAGCGTACGCTCAATAATAATCTTCGAAACGCTTGCTTTAGCTAAACGGGCATGAAGATATTTACGAATCTTTTCGTCCTCTACTAATTTCTCAGAGTAGTGGTTACCACCAAACCAGTTAGAATCCCAACCTTTAATGATACCTAATCTATTCCCTATTGGATTACATTTCTGTCCCATCGTCTCTTAATTATTTATTATTTCACTATTACGGCTATCAACAACCAAGGTAACATGGTTCGATCTTTTTCTGATTCTATGTCCTCTACCCTGTGGTGCAGGACGTAAACGCTTTAAAACACGAGCGGAATCAACAAAGACTTCTTTAACAACAAGGTCAGATTCTTCAATACGAACCCCCTCATTTTTTTGTTGCCAATTAGCAATAGCTGAAAGCAATAATTTTTCAAGCCTTCCAGCTGCTTCTTTAGAACTAAAACGAAGAATATCTAATGCTTTATTTACTTCTTCGCCTCGAACTAGATCAGCCACCAGACGCATTTTGCGAGGTGAAGTTGGGCAATTGCGCAGTTGTGCCATGCTTTTGCTTTTCTTCTCTGCTTTATCCAGATTGGCTTTATTTCTTTTTCTTGCACCCATTTTACATCAGATTAAAATAATTATTTTTTCTTTCCTCCATGACCCCTAAATTGACGGGTTGGGGCAAATTCGCCAAGTTTATGACCAACCATGTTTTCAGTTACATATACTGGAATAAATCGGTTTCCGTTATGTACAGCTATGGTATGCCCTACAAAGTCAGGTGACATCATCGAAGCCCTTGACCAGGTTTTGATTACATTCTTTTTTCCTGATTAATTCATTGCAGCAACTCGTTTTTCGAGTTTGTAATGAATAAATGGGCCTTTTTTTAATGAACGACTCATATCTACTTAATTTATTTTTTCCTTCTTTCTACAATAAACCTATTCGATTGCTTTTTAGGATAACGAGTTCTGTATCCTTTTGCAGGAATCCCCTTACGCGAGCGTGGATGACCTCCTGAAGCACGTCCTTCACCACCACCCATTCGGTGATCCACTGGATTCATTACCACACCACGTACCCGTGGGCGGCGACCTAACCAGCGGCTCCTACCAGCTTTTCCAGACCTTTAAAGACCATGATCTGAATTACCTACTGAACCAATAGTAGCTTTGCATGTAACTAAAACCATTCGAACTTCGCCTGAAGGTAATTTAACGGTTGCATACTTACCTTCGCGTGAAGTCAATTGCGCATACGTTCCGGCGCTGCGTGCCATTGACCCTCCGCCATTAGGGCGTAATTCGATATTATGAATAATAGTACCCAATGGTATCTCGGAAAGAAACAACGTGTTACCTATTTCAGGAGCAACTCCTTTTCCTGAGTTAAGTACTTGTCCAACTTGTAATCCGTTTGGCGCTAAAATATAACGCTTTTCACCATCGGCATAAAAAATAAGTGCAATTCGTGCACTCCGGTTAGGATCGTATTGAATACTGTTTACAGTACCCGGAATACCATCTTTTTCCCTTTTAAAGTCAACAACACGGTATTGTTGTTTGTGTCCACCACCTATATATCTCATTGTCATGCGGCCAACGTTGTTACGTCCGCCAGATTTTCTAACAGGACTTAACAATGATTTTTCAGGTGTGCTGGCGGTTACAGCATCAAAATTGCTCACCACCTTAAATCTTTGTCCCGGTGTTACCGGTTTGATTTTCTTTGCAGTCATTTTATATTCTCTGTCTTCTAAATATTGCTATAAAAATCGATGGTTTCGCCTTCGGCCAAGGTAATCATAGCTTTTTTAAAGCCATTGGTTTTTCCTTGAACAAAACCAGCTTTTGTATGACGCGACTTAAGTTTGCCACCGTACCTCATGGTATTAACAGCAGCTACTTTAACTCCGTATAACTCTTCAATAGCTTTCGCTATTTGAATCTTATCAGCTGTGCGCTCGACAATAAACCCAAACCGGTTTAACTTCTCAGTTTGGCCAGTTATCTTTTCGCTAATGATTGGTTTTAATATAATTTGCATATTCCCTCCTGTTCTTATCCTAAGATAGTTTCTATTAAACCAACTGATTTTTCAGTAAATACGAGAGATGAAGCTTTCATAATCTGATAGGTATTAAGCATATCAGCAGTTACTACTTCAGCGCCCCTTAAATTTCGCGACGACAAATATATGTTTTTATCTTGTTCAGCCACTACTAACAAAGACTTTTTATCACTGATTTTCAAATTTTCAAGCATGGAAGAAAACACTTTTGTTTTTGGTGTATCAAAATTCAAATCTTCAACTACTAGAATTTGGTTCAATTTTGCTTTGTAAGCTAATGCTGATATACGAGCCAATCTTTTTACCTTCTTATTCAACTTAAATGAATAATCACGTACTTTTGGTCCAAATACCCGACCTCCACCTCTAAAAATAGGTGATTTGATGCTTCCTGCACGAGCAGTTCCGGTTCCTTTTTGCTTTTTTAGCTTTCTGGTGCTTCCTGCAATTTCGCCACGTTCTTTCGATTTATGCGTACCTTGACGTTGATTAGCCAAATATTGCTTAACGTCTAAATATATTGCATGATCGTTGGGCTCTATTGCATAGATGGAATCATTCAATGCTACTTTTTTACCGGTATCCTCGCCTGCTTGATTTAAGACTACTAATTCCATTATTTCTCAATTATTAAATATCCACCTTTTGGACCAGGAACTGACCCTTTCACTAACAACAAATTACTCTCGGGAATAATTTTCACAATCCGGAGACTAAGTGCTTTTACTTTGTCACCACCGGTACGTCCAGCCATGCGCATTCCTTTAAATACCCTTGAAGGGAATGAAGAAGCACCTACTGAACCGGGAGCTCTTAGCCTGTTGTGCTGACCATGCGTAGCATCACCAACACCACCAAAACCGTGACGTTTCACAACACCTTGAAATCCTTTTCCTTTAGATATACCACTTACATCTAAATAGATTTCGTCTTTAAATAGATCCACAGTAAGGATATCTCCTAACTGATACTTTTGTTCAAATTTCAAAAACTCAGCCACTTTGATTTTTGGTGTAGTGTCTGCTTTTTTAAAGTGTCCAACCTGCGGTTTGTTCGACTTTTTTTCTTTTTTGTCGTCAAAACCAAGTTGAAGAGCCTCGTAACCGTCTGTTTCAACGGTTTTCACTTGTGTAACAACACAAGGTCCTGCTTCGATTACCGTGCATGGAATATTTTTTCCCTCGGCACTGAAAATCGATGTCATTCCGATTTTTCTTCCTATTAATCCAGCCATTTTTATAATTATATTTCTATCAAACTTTTATTTCAACTTCTACGCCACTAGGCAATTCAAGTTTCATCAAGGCATCAATAGTCTTAGCTGTTGAACTATAAATGTCGAGTAACCTTTTATAAGAGCACAATTCAAACTGTTCTCTTGCTTTTTTATTTACGAAAGGGGAACGCAATACGGTAAAAACACGTCGATGAGTAGGCAATGGAATTGGACCACTCACAACAGCCCCGGTCGATTTCACTGTCTTAACAATCTTCTCAGCCGATTTGTCAACCAAGTTATGATCGTATGACTTTAATTTAATTCTGATTTTTTGGCTCATATTATAGTATATATTATAATAATTCTTTTTTCCCTTTAAAACTTTCTAACACTTCGGTTGCAATTCCTTTTGGTGTTTCTTGATATTTGCAGAATTCCATGGTTGAAGTGGCGCGACCTGATGATAACGAACGCAACACGGTAACATAACCAAACATTTCGGCCAATGGAACTTTAGCTTTGATAACGCGAGCACCCATGCGAGCTTCCATTCCTTCTACCTGACCTCTTCGACGGTTAAAATCGCCGATGATATCACCCATGTAATCTTCAGGAGTTACTACTTCAATTGACATAATTGGCTCCAATAAGATTGGTTTGGCTTTAGAACAAGCTGCTTTGTAAGCTTGACGGGCAGCAATTTCGAACGACAATTGATCAGAATCCACTGCGTGGAATGAACCATCGTATAGTTCTACTTTTATGCTTTCCATTGCAAATCCTGCTAATGGCCCATTCTTCAGTGCTTCTTTAAAACCTTTTTCTACTGAAGGTATGTATTCACGAGGAATGGTTCCCCCTTTTATAGAATCGATAAATTGAACACCAATAACATCTTTATCAGCAGGGGAAACGCGTACCGAGATATCGGCAAACTTACCTCTACCACCTGATTGCTTCTTGAAAACTTCGCGATGTTCAACCAATGCTGTAATAGCTTCTTTATAAGCAACCTGAGGAGCACCTTGACTAACTTCAACTTTGAATTCGCGATTCAAACGATCAACCAAAATCTCAAGATGTAATTCACCCATTCCACTTATAATGGTTTGTCCTGAATCGTGATCAGTTCTCAGTTTGAAGGTTGGATCTTCTTCAGCTAATTTTAGAAGTGCCAAATCCAATTTATCCATGTCTTTTTGAGTTTTTGGCTCAATAGCAACACTGATAACTGGTTCTGGGAAAGACATACTTTCCAAGATAATTGGTTTATTTTCTACACATAACGTGTCTCCTGTCCGAATATCTTTAAATCCAACAGCTGCACATATATCCCCTGCTTCAATTTCGTCTTTTGGATTTTGTTTGTTTGCGTGCATTTGGTAAAGACGCGAAATCCGCTCTTTTTTACCGGTACGCATATTTAGTACCGATGAACCGGCAACAAGCACTCCACTATAAACACGAATAAATGCTAAACGTCCTACAAAAGGGTCGGTTGCTATTTTAAAAGCTAATCCAGAAAAAGGTTCGTTATTGCTAGGTTTTCTAATTTCTTCTTTGTTGGTGTCTGGGTTCATTCCATGAACTCCTTCAATGTCAAGAGGACTTGGCAAGTAAGCTACCACAGAATCAAGAAGACGCTGAACTCCTTTGTTTTTAAAAGCTGAGCCACACAAAACCGGTACAATTACCTGTTCAACAGTAGCCTTACGGATTACTGCCCGCATCTCATCTTCTGTAATAGAATTTGGATCCTCAAAAAACCGCTCTAATAAGGTATCATCCAATTCAGCAACTGACTCAATTAACTTAGCACGCCATTCTTCAACAGTAGCTACTAGGTCAGCTGGTATAGGAATATATTCGTATCGAGTTACTTTTTCTTCGTCATCGTACCAAACAATGGCTTTATTTTCAATCAAATCAACCACTCCTTTAAAATCAGCTTCGGAGCCAATAGGAATTTGAATTGGAATTGGATTGGCGTTTAACCGCTCTCTCATTTGTGTTACCACCGAGAAGAAATCGGCACCCACCCTATCCATTTTATTAACAAAGGCAATGCGAGGAACTTTGTATTTGTCAGCTTGTCGCCAAACAGTTTCTGATTGAGGTTGTACTCCACCAACTGCACAATAAACAGCTACTGCTCCATCAAGTACTCGCAATGAGCGCTCCACTTCAACAGTAAAATCAACGTGTCCGGGAGTATCAATTATATTAATTTTGTGTTCTACGTCGTGGTATTTCCAGAAGCAAGTAGTTGCAGCAGAGGTAATGGTGATGCCCCTTTCTTGTTCTTGAACCATCCAGTCCATTGTTGCCGCCCCATCATGCACTTCGCCCATACGGTGAGTCAATCCAGTATAAAATAAGATACGCTCAGTTGCGGTAGTTTTTCCCGCATCAATATGAGCCATAATTCCTATATTCCTGGTTAAACTTAAATCTCTTGCCATGTTATATTACAATCTATAAAATAGTATCAAATACTTTTAATTAGAAACGGAAATGGGAAAATGCTTTGTTAGCATCTGCCATACGGTGTGTTTCTTCTTTCTTTTTAAATGCAGCTCCTTCTTCGTTGTATGCTGCTAAAAATTCCGCCGCTAATTTTTCAGCCATGCTTCTTCCGCTTCTTTTGCGTGAATATAGAATCATGTTTTTAATACTGATTGAAACCTTGCGTGAATCACGGATTTCCTGTGGAATTTGAAATGTTGCACCACCAACTCTACGACTCTTAACTTCAACTTGTGGTGTAATATTCTGTAATCCTTTTTTCCAGATATCAAGTGGAGACTGGTCGTTATCTTTCATTTTTGTTGCAACAATACCTATGGCATCATAAAAAATTTCATAAGCCACATTCTTTTTTCCATCTACCATTAAGTCGTTAACAAAACGGGTTACCAATACATCGTTAAACTTTGGATCTGGCAATAATAACCGCCTTTTTGGTTTTGATTTTCTCATTGTTATTAAGTATAAATTCGATTATTTTTTTGGTTTTTTAGTCCCGTATTTTGAACGGCGCTGTGTGCGACCTTCAACACCTGATGTATCAAGGGCTCCTCTTACAATGTGGTATCTAACTCCTGGAAGATCTTTTACCCTACCTCCCCGAATCAAAACAATTGAGTGCTCTTGAAGGTTATGGCCTTCACCTGGAATGTAAGAGTTTACTTCTTTTCCATTGGTTAAGCGAACCCTTGCCACTTTACGCATGGCTGAATTCTGTTTTTTTGGCGTGGTGGTATAAACCCGTGTACAAACACCACGACGCTGTGGACATGAGTCCAATGCAGGAGCTTTACTTTTCTTGTTAATCTCTGTTCTCCCTTTTCTAACTAACTGTTGTATCGTTGGCATATCTAATTTATTATATTACTTTCTTACCCACAAAATCGGTTCGCAAAGGTAAAAAAGTTTTTTTTTAATTCAATAGGCACATGCAAATATTTTAATATTTAGGTAAAAAAGCTAATTATGATGGATTTTAAAGGCTTTGCCATTGTCTTTTAAACTTCGAATTATAAAATATTTGAGTCTTCTTCTTCATTTTTCTTCCCTAAACAAAGTTTTGTTCCACATTTCGAGTAACAATTGTATCCTTATCTAAAACTATATTATGATAATTTGATTGGTGGTTAAATTGCAACTAGCTCTAATAATAATATATATCAATGGAAAAATTAATGTTAAGAATTAATTGTAAGCAATACCAAAGGAAGAGTTGCATCTTATTAAAATATTATTAATTTTGAAAGCCCTGCTATAAATGCAGAACACGCAAACGATTGTTTAATTCTAAATATAAAAAATAATGAAAGTTTATCAACCGAACGAGATTAAAAATATTACCCTAATGGGAAGTGCCGGTTCGGGCAAAACTACCCTGGCCGAAGCCATGATGTTTGAAGGTGGCTTAATTAACCGAAGAGGTGATGTGGAGAGTAAAAACACAGTTTCTGACTATCATCGGATAGAGCATGAACAGGCACGTTCAATTTATTCAACGGTAATGCATGTAGAGTACAATAATAAAAAATTAAATATTATTGATACTCCGGGATTGGACGATTTTGTTGGAGGAGTTATTTCATCACTTGCTGTTACTGATTCCGCAATTATGGTAATTAATACCACCCAAGGAGTGGAAGTTGGAACTCAAATTTTAATCCGCCACGCCAAGCGATTGAATGTTGCTACTCTCATAGCTTTAAACCAATTGGATCATGAAAAAGCCAATTTTGAAAAATCAGTAGAGGATTTAAGAAATCGTTATGGCTCCAAAGCTGTTTTAATTCAATATCCGGTTAACCCAGGTTTAGGATTTAACGCGGTAGTAGATGTTTTGAAAATGAAACTTTATAGATGGAAACCCGAAGGAGGGGTTCCTGAGATATTAGATATTCCCAAAGAAGAAATGGAGCGTGCCGAGGAATTGCACAATATTTTGGTGGAATCGGCAGCAGAAAACGATGATAATTTAATGGAACTTTATTTTAATGAAGGTACCCTTACGGAAGACCAAATGCGCGAAGGTATCCGTGCTGGTATTCGCAAAAGAAGTATGTTCCCTATTTTTTGTGTGTCTGCAAAAAAAGATATGGGCATCCGACGTATGATGGAGTTTGTTGGCAATGTAGCTCCAAGTCCTCTGGAAATGACGGGTCCTTTGAATGTGGATGGGAAAGAAATAAAATGTGATCCTGCCGGAAAGACCGCACTATTTATATTCAAGAATTCGGTTGAAGAACACTTGGGTGAAGTGTTATTCTTTAAAGTTATGTCGGGAAAATTAACCGAAGGAATGGATTTAATAAATTCAAAAAAAGGAGCCAAAGAACGAATCTCTCAATTTTTTGCAGTTGCCGGTAAAAACCGGATAAAGCTTACTGAGATTGTTGCCGGTGATATAGGTGCTATGGTAAAACTTAAAGAAACAAAAACCAATCATACCTTAGCAGAAAAAGAATTTGGATCTGCATTTCCACCCATTGCATTCCCAGACCCAAAATACCGTACCGCTATTAAAGCATTAAGCGAATCGGATGATGAAAAATTAGGTGAATTGCTTCATCGGATGCACGAAGAGGATCCAACTCTACTAGTTGAGTATTCAAAAGAATTGAAGCAAATAATTGTTCATGGTCAAGGGGAATTCCATTTGAATACCATGCGGTGGCAATTAACCAACCTGTATAAATTGGAAACAGAATTCTTGAATCCAAAAATACCTTACCGTGAAACCATAACCAAAGCCGCCCAAGCCGATTACCGTCACAAGAAACAATCGGGAGGTTCCGGACAATTTGGTGAAGTGCACATGGTTATTGAACCGTTTTACGAAGATATGCCACCGCCATCGAGCTTTAAAATAGATGGACGGGATATTTTAGTTTCACATCGCGGAACGGAAGAACATAAATTACCCTGGGGTGGCAAACTGGTTTTTAGCAATTGCATTGTAGGTGGTTCTATTGATGCCCGCTTCCAACCGGCTATTCTGAAGGGGATTATGGAAAAAATGGAAGAAGGACCCCTTACCGGTTCTTATGCCCGCGACATTAGGGTTAGTGTGTATGATGGCAAGATGCACGCTGTTGATTCCAATGAAATATCGTTCCGGTTGGCCGGAAGGCATGCATTTAGCGCTGCATTTAAAAAAGCTGGTCCAAAAATCATGGAACCCGTTTATGATATTGAAGTATTGGTCCCAGGCGACTATCTGGGTGATATTATGAGCGATTTGCAAGGCCGCCGTGCTATAATTTCGGGCATGAGCAGCGAAATGGGATATGAAAAATTGCAGGCAAAGGTTCCTTTGTCGGAAATGAATAAGTATTCTACCACGCTAAGCTCTTTATCTTCGGGTAGTGCTACCTACACCATGAAGTTTGCCGAATATGCACCATTACCTGGTGAAGTTCAAGACAAACTGTTGAAAGAATATGAAGCTGAACAGAAAGAGGAATAATTGCTTTAAGACTAGAAATAAAAAACCGCCCATTGAGGCGGTTTTTTATTTCTATACCTATATATTTAGGGACAATGACCCGTTTTTAAATAATTACATAGTATATTCAAACACTAAATTTTCTGCTTCTGAATTGGCTAAAGGAATAGGAAGCCCTTCTAGTTTTAAACCGTCAAGATGGAATTTTATTCCTTCAATAATGTTTTTTACAACTTCTTCATGAGTTGCTCCCATTCCAACACAACCCAGCAAATCGGGAACATAAGCACCATAACCGCCATCGGCAGCCTTTTCAATGATTATTGCATAGCGTATCATGTAGTATTTTTTAGTGGATATTATTTTTCAAACCCTTGAATGAATGGTGTTACAATATACCTAACCAAATAACAATTGAGGCAATTACAATGATACTGCAATAAGTTGCCGTCCAATTTTGTGTATTCCGTCTTCAATCCGTTTTAATTGTGCTGGACGAGGCTTGCTAACTCCCGCCGCATAATGCCATAATTGCCGTTCATTAATACCCGTAATTCGGCTTAATGCAGCTTTGGTGAATATGTTGCTATATGCATTAAGTAATGCTTCGGCCGATAGTTTAAAGACAAGTTCATATTCATCTTTAAATACTTCGGGTATCATTCCGCCCGATTCGCTTTGACCTTCTAAATGAAAAGGTACAGCTACCTTCATGTTTTTTTCAATTTCTTCAATGGTGTCTCCAACAGTAATACATCCTGGTAAGAGTGGTATATATGCACTATAATTATTTCCAGAATAATATACTTCCACAATTATTTTTTCCATAGTTTTTATTTTAAAAAATTTATTTTATCCCAGCTTGTTTAAGAATTGAGGTGACGATAAAATGATCCAATTCTTTATTTCTTCCATGATCGGGAATGGTAACACAACCTTTTTTTATTTTGTGATAATATTGTTTATGCGAACCATTTTGACGCGCCAAATACCAACCATCTGCTTCAACTATTTCGATTATTTCTTTTACCTTTTTTCTCATTTAAGCAAACTGTTTGACATTGCAAAGATAGTAGAAAAGCGAATTATTACAAACAAATAATTCGCTTTTCTACTACTATATGGTTAATTGAGTGCATTGGGGAACAGCATTAAGAAAATGGATCGCCTACTCTGTTATTATTTTCTCGCAGCAGCCTGTCCCTATTGCTATGGGGCGCTGCGAGTTCCAATTGCCCTTCCCCAAAAAAATGCCATGCTAATATTTTTACACGGTATTTCTTAATTTCAGCATAAAAACCACCTTACTCTTAGGTGGTTTTTTGTTTAAAAAAATCCACAACTAATCACTCACAATCAATCGTTTTGTGGCCATTCCAGCTTTGGTTGAAATGGTTACAAGATATATACCCGGAGATATTCCATTAAGATTAAGGTCGAATGAATTTTTACCCATCCCGAAATTACTATTGGTGATAAACTCCTTAACAATACTGCCTGTAATATTTGATAAAAGTATTTTTCCTTGAGTTGCTTTTTCCAATTCAAATTCAATTTTGCAATTATGAGTAGCTGGGTTTGGATACAGATTATAACCCGTTAAAAGAAGCGTAGCCCGACATTCTTCGAAATAGGTGCAGGTTTGGGTTTTATCGGGATTTAAAATATTACTACTTATTGCATTAAATTCCTTTCGCAAACCTTCTTTGTATCTTTCAGGCAATTTGTCAAAAAAGGCTTCAGTGGGTGTAAACCAAAAAATTCGGTCTTCGGCATGTTCACTGAAAAGTATTGACTGTTTTACTAATACCGGTATAAGATATGTCATTCTATTGTTTTCATTTAAGCTTAGCTTGTTATTTGAGAAAACAGTATTTACATTCCTTCCTTCAGTGTCAGTTAACCATAAAAATTGAAAATCTTTATTCGGTGTTTGTTCAATAAGTTTTTTCACATCAAACTCTATTGCTGAACAGGTACTATATCCTTCAGGATTTATACAGTCGGTAAATTCAAAAGATTTATTTAGACTTTCTCTGACTTTTTGACTTGACATCATATAGTCAGGCAATGGTGTTGTGATGATTTTTTTATTACTATATTTTTCATATTCACCCAGATAGGTGCAATTAAATATCACACTATCGGGATAAAAAACAAAGCCTAAGTTTTCCAATTCCTTTTTATCCAAGTCCAATAGAGTGACTTGCGATATGTCATCCCAAAAAACCTGACTGATATACTGAACAATATTTTTATCGGGGTAAAACGATTTATGAAACAGTATTTTATTGTAACTTTCTCTCCATTTTTGGCAACGTTCTGGTAATAAGCTCCATAAACTATCAGTAATATTAAACCAATAAATAACGCTAGTATCTCCAAAGTTTACTGTCTTAACCGGAAACAAAACATCGTCATCAACTAAAAATTGATCCATTTCCTTAGCTGAAGTAGTATGCACCGTAAATTGACCATTTTCATAAGTTGATTGTGTTGTTAAAAAATCGGTATAAAAAGTGGTGTCATAAGAATAATACCTACCTGAATCTGTTTCATTAATATTGGGAATTCCTGTCGACTTCCCATAGGAAGTAGAATAATGGAATTTAAGGATGCCATCTTGAGCCCTGAACATTCCAATGGCTTCCAATTCTTTGTCGTTAAAATAGGTAATTCTATCACTTGCATAAATTATTGTATCAACCGGAAATAATTGCTTATTAACCCATTTTTGTATATCGTACTTAACAATGTTTTTGTTATTCCCCAATTGCTTCATTTGCTTTATTTTTAAATATTCCTTCTCAACCCACTTATATCGCTCCGGTAATTGCCTGAAAAACTCATTGGAGGGTTGAAACCAGAAAATCATATCCTTTTTTCTTTCACAATTTAATCTAGAAAACCTGACAATTACCGGTATAAGGGTATCCTGACAATTTTCTAATTTGTTTTCAGAAAATGCAGAAATCGTATTTCCTTCCAAATCAGAGGTAAATAGCGGATAATGATCATTTAGGGTAGGTATAAGTTGAATCTGGTTAAATTTTGGTCGTTGCCGTTGTGATTTAAATCCGGGTTTAGGCATAAACAGAGGTTGTTGAATAGCAACCACAAAATTAAAATCAAAATTTTGTGGAAATGTATCTTGCTGCAAAATATTGATTCCATATCTGTTTAAATAGGTATATGCTCTTTCAGTAAAAAAAAGGATTCTATGCTTGGGCGAAGTATTCCTATAAAAAACAACATGGTAATAAATATCAAAACCTAATGCTTCTAACTCACTATTTGTTAAGTCGAGAAAGAATCTTTCCCCATCGATAATAGTGTCAGCAAAGGAATTATTTTGAGGTTGCATGGGTGATTTTGTTCCACTACTTTTTTGGGTTACTGTGTTTCCTTCAAAAATTGTTTTACCTTTTAAAGGTTCCACTTTAGAGTCATCGCCCTTCAATGGTTGAATCACTTCAATTTTTTGAGTTTTTGTATCCAACGGTTCTTTTGTTCCATTGAAATGGAATAGACTATAAAAAGCTGCAATTAAAATAACTGACATAATAAATAGATTTAGAGGTTTAAAAAAACTGCGCCCTTTTGGCCTGGCTATAGCCACTGGTCTATTGATTATTTGGTGCACCCTTTCAATACTGTAATAATTTTGTAGCTTTTTGAAAAAAATGAAAAAGTCTTCAATCTCTTGTATGGTATATTTATTTTCCATGTTTAGAATATTTACAATAAAATGGCGGTTAATACAACCTTCAAATCCCTCTCCTTACTAAACTGTTGAAGCAGTTTATCTTTTCCCCTTTGAATTCTCATTTTAACCGATGATAAACTTCCTCCTTGTATTTCCCTAATATCTTCGTAGGATAGGTCTGATATAAAATGAAGAATTAGTGCTTCACTGGTTTTTATTGGTAATTGCATAATTTCTTTATAGATAATACCATAATCAACCAAAATTTCTGCAGAAATATCATTTGCCTCCACATCAGGCCATAACTCCGCTGGTTTATATTGCACCCTATTTTTGCTCATGAGCCTTTTATTCAAGTTCGATGGAATTTTAAAACAGTAGTATTTGAAAGCCTTTCTGTCTTTTAAGCTTTGAAAGTTTTGAAATGATATAAGAATGGTTTCATTCATCAAATCTTCGGCATCTTCTTTTATTTTGCTTATAGCCCTACAATACAAAGCTAATTGTTGGTGTATGGGCTCATACAGTAACATAAATTCTTCCTGTGGCATATTTTAGTCTAGATTTTCAAAGCTAATTTCAGTAATAAGATACATAAGGCAATGAGAAAGTCACATTTATAATAAAATAAAATTTCATTTACCCTCTCTAAAATACCTCACTTGGTTTGGTGTATAGTCCTGAAATAGGTTTACTAAAAAAATGATAATGCGAGTTCCATTGTAGGAAAATCGAAGCGCCTACTTCGCTCCAAAACATTTCTCGCAGCAGGCGCTGCGAGTTCCCAACGCACAACAGTTGCTGCGGGTTCTAATGAAGGGAAAACGGAGCGCCCACCGAGAAATCGGGGCAGTCAAGGGGTCTGTACGGTGGTGCGTGGTAGAGATATGCGCCACGTGGCGTATCTGTACGGAAATTCATGCATTGCAAAGTATGCACGGCAGAGAAGTTGCATGCAACGTCTGTACAGTGGTGTGTGCGGCAGAGACGTTTCATGCAACGTCTTTACGTGGCCATCAAAGAGATTTTAATTCATGTACAATTGCCAACACGGAATCTTTGGCATCGCCATAAAGCATATCCGCATTCTCTTTGTAAAATAACGGGTTTTCAATACCTGCGTAGCCTGCTGCCATGGAACGTTTCATTACAATAACCCGGTGGGCGTTCCAAACTTCAATAACCGGCATTCCATAAATGGGACTTCCTTCGTCTTCCAATGCTGCGGGGTTTACAATATCATTGGCTCCAATAACCATTACTATGTCGGTTTGTGGAAGATCCGGATTTATTTCATCCATCTCCATCACAATATCGTAAGGTACACTGGCTTCGGCAAGCAATACATTCATGTGACCGGGCAACCTACCAGCCACCGGATGAATGCCAAAACGGACTTTTTTTCCCATGGAAGTAAGTAATTGAACCAATTCAAATACGGGGTATTGTGCTTTAGCTACGGCCATGCCGTATCCGGGAACAATGACAATGGAATTGGCCATATCGATCAGTTTTGCTGCCTCGGCATGGGAGATGGAGGTAACTTCGCCTTCCATTTCTTTTGAAGCTGAAGAAGAAGCATTGCCAAAACCACCAAAAATTACCGACAAAAAGGAACGGTTCATGGCCTCACACATTATTATGGATAGAATGGCCCCAGAACTACCAACCAATGCTCCGGTAACAATCAATAAATCGTTGCTTAACATAAAGCCGGCCGCTGCTGCAGCCCAACCGGAATATGAATTCAGCATGGAAACTACCACGGGCATATCGGCGCCACCAATTGCCATTACAAGCATAACGCCAATGAATGCCGCAATGGCGGTCATTATATACAATGATGTCAATCCATCAGTACCTGACGCCATTCCGAATTGCATCCCTAACCCAATAGAAACTAAAACCAGAATAATGTTAACAGCATGCCTCCCTTTGTAGGCTAAAGGCTTGCTCATTATTTTGCCTTCCAACTTTCCCCAGGCAACAATGGAACCTGTGAACGTTACCGCACCAATAAACACCCCAATAAATACTTCCACCAAATGAATGGTGCGCTCTGAACCTAAAAGTTCGTTGGTATGAGGATCGAGGTACGAACCAAAACCAACCAATACGGCAGCTAATCCAACAAAGCTATGCAGAATAGCCACCAATTGCGGCATTGAGGTCATTTCCACTTTGCGAGCCACCATCATGCCAATTAAGGAAGCAATGGCTATGGCTACTATAATATATATATGTCCTGATACACCGTTCCCGAGCAACGTTGAAAGAATGGCAATAAACATACCTGCGATTCCATAGATTACGCCTCTTTTAGCCGATTCTTGAGAGGCCAATCCCCCTAAACTCAAAATAAATAGTATGCTGGCCAAGATGTAGGCCGCTGTTTGTAAACCTGTCGATATCATGAATCTATTTTCTAAACATTTTTAACATCCGATAGGTAACCCAAAAGCCACCCACTATATTGATACTTGCAACCAAAACAGCAATAAATGCCAGAATGGTCATAGGATTTGAAATATCTGATTGTATCTGCAACAAACCCCCAATAATTATTATACCACTTATTGCATTGGTTACTGACATTAAAGGAGTATGTAAAGAATGCGATACATTCCAAATTACCTGCCAGCCTACAAAAACCGCCAAAACAAAAACCGTAAAATGTCCTAAAAAAGCAGTCGGCGCCACTTGCCCCAATCCCAATAGCGACAGACCAATCACGATAAGCCAAATCACGGTGGAACGAGCCTGTTTTTTTGCTAATTGAACGGAAGCCTCTTTTTTAGATTCAGCTGTTTCTTTTGGTTTTGTTTCTTTTTTAGCAACTCTTACAGGAAGTGGTTCCGGTGGCCAATTGATGGTGCCGTTGTAAGTAACCATAGCCCTTTTTACCACATCGTCGTTCATGTCAATTTTGAAGTTTTCGGCTTTTCCCATATCGTCAAGCAAATGACAAAGGTTATTGCCATATAATTGACTGGCTTGGGTAGGTAATTGGTTCAATTTACCTACAATAATAACTCCATTTGGAGTGGTATAAATTTCATTGGGCTTGGTTAACGTGCAATTTCCACCTGATGATGCTGCCAAATCAACAATGACCGAACCCGGCTTCATGGCTTCCACATGATAATCAAACAGCAGTTTTGGAGCTTCACGTCCCGGTATTTGTGCGGTGGTGATTATAATGTCCACCTCTTTTGCCTGTTCCTTAAAAAGCTTCATTTCAGCCTCTATAAAAGCCGGGCTCATGGTTTTTGAATAGCCGGAATCCGTAGCACCATCTTCATCTAAATTGATGGTCAGGAATTGGGCCCCCATGCTGCTGATTTGCTCGGCAACCTCTTTGCGGGTATCAAAAGCCAACACAATGGCGCCCAACGATTTGGCCGTGCCAATTGCCGCTAAACCGGCAACTCCGGCTCCAATAACCAATACTTTTGCAGGTTCCACTTTTCCGGCAGCCGTTATTTGACCGTTCAGGAATCGCCCAAAATAATTGGCGGCTTCAATCACTGACCTATAACCTGCTATATTTGCCATGGAGGACAATACATCCAACTTTTGTGCCCTCGAAATACGGGGAACGGCATCCATCGCAATGGCATTTATCTTTTTATCAGCAAGCTTTTGCAACAGCTCGGGATTTTGAGCTGGCCAAAGATAGCTGAGAGTAACGGTTTCCGGACTCATTAAATCAATCTCATCGAAAGTAGGAGCCATCACTTTTAAAATGATATTCGAGGAATGGTACAATTCTTTTGCTGAGTTACTGATTCTAGCACCTGCCGCAATATAAGCTGTATCAGAATAGCTCGAACGCTCCCCTGCTCCCCGTTCAATCAAAACCTCAAATCCTTGTTTAACTAACCGCTTAGTAGTATTGGGAGTGGCTGCAACCCTCTGTTCATCGTGCGATAATTCTTTTGGAATGCCAACTATCATAAAAAATATATTAATTTAACTAAAAACAATTTTTATGGTGCAAATTCTTTTCTAATTTCTCCAATAATACCATTTTATAAAAAAAAGAAATTAACTACTGCCGCAATTGATAGTATTATAATAATTATTCCACTTATACGATTCATTATAAATATATTTCGCAATCGAAATCTTTTTCGAAAGATATTTACAACATACGTCAGCAAAAACCACCAAAATGATGCCCCTGCAAAGATTCCTGCTACCAATAACAAATTATTACGTTGACTGTCAACATCGGTAAGTAGCCCCATCATGGTAAATGCGGCTCCAAAAAAGATAATAGTCAATGGATTTGAAATGGTTAAAAAAAATACTGATATATAATCCTTTAAAGCTCCTTTTTTCTTTCCGCTGGATCGATGATACCTGTACTGCTTAATTGGATTATTAAATACCATTCGGAACCCCATAAATATCAATACCATAATTCCTATTACTTGAAATAGCATCTGGTTTTTTGACAAAAAATTAGTAATAAAAGTTACGCCAAAAGCAGCAAGAATGGCATAAAATGTATCGGCTGTAGCGGCGCCTAAGCCTGATAAAAAACCAAGGAAGTGACCCTTATTCACCGTTTTTTGAACGCATATTACACCGATAGGTCCCATAGGAGCAGAAACAATTATACCAACCAGTAAGCCTTTTAGGAAAAACTCAATATTCATTCCAAGTAGTGAATTCTTGATTTATCAATACGCCAAAAGTATAAATTTTTAACAAATTAACTACCCAAACTAAAAGTAATCTCTACTTTTGGCGTTGTAATTTTGAACTAATCGGCACCATAGATGAACCAAATAAGGGAGTTTTTAGATGAAAAACTAATTCAATACAATTCGGTTTCGTTTATTGAAAACGATCCTATTTCTATTCCTCATTCTTTTACCGATAAAGAAGATATTGAAATTGCAGGGTTCTTTGCGGCAACTTTTGCTTGGGGAAATCGCAAATCAATTATAAAAACCTCGTTTCGATTAATGCAATGGATGGATAATCAACCGTTTGATTTTATTATGAATGCCAGCTTAAAAGAAATTGAAACTCTAAGTCGTTTTAAATATCGAACTTTTGATGCCATTGATTGCCAATTTTTTATCAATTCCCTCCGAAATATTTATAAAAACCACCAAGGTATGGAAGCCGTTTTTACGAATGGATTTGAACAAAATCATGATATTAAAGGAGCCATTATATATTTTAAGAATACTTTTTTTTCCATTCCTTTTCCAAATAGAACTACAAAACATGTGGCAAATCCAGCCACCGGATCTGCGGCAAAAAGAATAAACATGTATTTGAGGTGGATGGTACGAAACGATGATAAATTGGTTGATTTTGGAATTTGGAGAAAAATTCCGATGCATGCATTAATAATTCCATTAGACCTTCATAGTGGAAATTCAGCACGCCAATTGGGTTTATTGAACCGATCGCAAAACGATTGGAAAGCCGCCATTGAATTGACTTTGCAACTCAAACTATTTGACGCTGAAGATCCAGTGAAATATGATTTTGCCCTATTTGGCCTAGGTGTTAATAAAGATGCATTTAAATGAAACATTCATCGTTTCAATTCAAGCAATTTAGCATAGCTCAGCAAAAATCGGCTATGAAAGTTGGTACTGATGGCGTTCTTTTAGGTGCTCTGGCAAAAGGAGAGCAAGCAAATTATGTGCTAGATATAGGAACGGGAACAGGTGTTATCGCTATTATGATAGCCCAACGGTTTTCAGGTATTATTGATGCGGTTGAAATTGATTTAGATGCTGCCAATGAAGCTATGGAAAATGCAAAAAATTGTCCCTGGAACAACCGAATCCATATTATTCATACTTCGTTTCAGGAATATAGTAAGATTTGTAAGAAAAAGTACGCGTTGATAGTCTCAAATCCGCCCTATTTTAAGAACTCACTGAAATCAAGTGACTTAACAAAAAATAAAGCACGGCACAATGATTCGTTACCTATTTCATCTCTCTTTAAGGGTGTGAGCTGCCTACTTTCGCCAGAAGGAATTTTTCAACTAATTATTCCTGCTGAACATACTACGGAATATATTGAAGCTGCTTTAACTTACCGTTTGTTTTGTTACAAAATAGTTTGGATAAAACCAACTCCAGAGAAAAATCCCAAACGGGCGGTATTAGCGTTTAGTATATTCCAAAATAAGCGAAATGAGTTTTCACTGGTAATTGAACAGGGTGGCAGGCACCAATATTCCGAGGAATATCAGAGATTAACAAATGGTTTTTATCTGGCGTTTTGACCGGAAATAGTTCAACGAGAGAGTGGGTCACACTAGGCAATGCATGTTGCTTAAACCTCTATTTATTACCTGCTATTTTTATTGTCCTTTTTTGTTCGGTATTTTAATAATTCATCTGTAGTAATCACATTCGTAAAACCATTCTTTAATAAGCCTTTAATCAAAATCTTATCTCCTGTCCACAGCTTACACCTTAAATGTTTACAAAGTGCAACAAATGCAATATCGTCAATATCAACTCCTTTAACCAAGTTATATGCTATTTTCCAATTGTTTTCAGAAATCTGTTCTTCAGAAATGAATTCAATCTCTTTTGTCACATAATACTCAGTATCAAAAATCATCTCTGTTGGCTGTTTGGAAATCTGAGATAATTTATCGTAATGATTTCTTATTTCAAGTCGCAAGTAATCAGCAGAATAGAAGTTAATTATTTTTTGAGAGTTAAGAAGTAGGTCTCCAATCTTGCCATTGGAATTTAAGATTGCACTAAAAACAATATTCGTATCAACAACAACTCTCATTCTGAGATAAATCGATGTTTATTTTTGTTCCACCAATTTTTATTTACTGCTCTCGCAAGTTCATCAATGTCTGATTGTTTTGCTTTACTTGAAGATGTCAATTCTTGATATTTTAAATAATCCATAAGACGTTGTAATCCAAAAGTATTAATCTTAGACGATACTCTTATTACAATCTCTGACTTAGTTCTCTCTATCAACATAAAACAAAAATTAATCACAATGAATTATTGCCAAAATTAATATAAAATACCTAACTAAAAAAAATACTGATTTACACTCTTTTGAGTACGGTAAATCTATTGGAAAAATGAATCTTTTCATAATTATCTATCAATAATGATAATAAGTCCAATTCATGTCCTTCTGTCGTTTCGGGTTTCGCACCATATATAACTTCAAGTCTTTTTAGTGCTCCCTTATATTCCTCTTGGTTCTTTATTACTTTATGTTCCATAATCTAAATTGTCACCACCTTTACCTTATCATAGGCTCCATTTGTACCAATGAACCTAATCCAAATAATACCAAATTTGTAATTAATCATTACTGTCAACCGATATGAGTAACCTCTACAATGCTGCTACGGAGGAGGTAGTTGGAAGTCGGAAGATCGTGGTTTTTTGCAAAACCGAAGTTCTAAAGAACTAGATTGAAGCTATATCCAGCTCCTTCTAGCTTCTAATCTCTGTTTTATATTAAAGAATCTTTTTACAAATCGGTATAAAGAAAGTTATTGTAAGGATATCTTTTGGAATGAATTTCACGAACTTTATCATAAATAAGCTTTCGGAACTCCTCAACATTTAGTTTTTCTTTAGCCGATATAAAAATACAGGGCAGGTTATTTTTTGCCATCCATGAGTTTTTCAATTCTTCCAATGTCAAGTTTCCCTGCAATTTTGGGGTTAAATCATCAGCATCTTTCGGAATGTATGAATAGGCATCTACTTTATTGAAAATAAGGTAGGTTGGTTTATCGGTGGGATCAATCTCAAAAAGGGTTTGTTTTACCACTGCAATTTGTTCTTCAAAGGTAGCATGTGAAATATCTACCACATGCAATAGAATATCAGCTTCCCGAACTTCATCAAGGGTCGATTTGAAGGATTCGACCAAATCATGAGGCAATTTTCGGATAAAACCCACCGTGTCGGAAAGTAAAAAAGGAAGGTTCCCAATAACTACTTTTCGAACAGTAGTATCTAAAGTTGCAAATAATTTATTTTCAGCAAATACTTCCGATTTGCTCAACAGATTCATAATGGTTGACTTTCCAACATTGGTATAGCCTACCAATGCCACCCTAACCATTTCTCCACGGTTCTTCCGTTGTGTAGCCATTTGTTGGTCAATTTTCAAAAGCTGATCCTTCAATCGTGATATTTTATCACGGATAATGCGGCGGTCAGTTTCAATTTCAGTTTCACCCGGTCCACGCATTCCAATACCTCCCTTTTGACGCTCCAAGTGAGTCCATAAGCGGGTAAGCCGGGGAAGTAAGTATTGATATTGAGCCAATTCCACCTGAACTCGGGCATGCGCGGTTTGGGCACGCTGAGCAAAAATATCAAGGATCAAGTTTGTTCTATCAAGCACCCGGGGATTAACTATTTTTTCAATATTCCGGAGCTGTGAAGGCGATAATTCATCATCAAAAATTAACAAATTGATTTCATGTTCTTCTAAGTATTGGGCAATTTCATTAATTTTGCCGGTGCCCACAAATGTTTTTGGATTAGGTTTTTCCAATTTTTGGACAAACCTTCGAACAGGCAAAGCACCAGCTGTTTCAGTTAAAAAAGCCAGTTCATCAAGATACTCTTCCACTTGTCTTTCATCTTGACCTTGATTGATAACTCCAACTAATACGGCTTTATCAATTTGATTTTCTGTACTGTAAGATGGTTGTCCCATAATACTTATTTTTATTATTTAAAATTAAATGAATTGAGAAAAGCGCCAAAAGAACCATCCTAATTCTACTTTATGACTCTTTTTTTTACCCCTCTGTCCTATCGGACATCTCCCCTGCAAGCAAGGGAGAATCCTTCGATTATAATAATCTACTAAATTTAAAATTTAGTAGCTATAAACTCCCTCCTTAAAATTAGGGCGGGTTGGGGTGGGTATATAAAATGAGATCAACCTTCTTTTTCCATTTTTATAGTCGTAAAGTAGAAGTATGAACTAATTTTATTAGAATACAAAGATTCAAAAATTATCGCAACCAAACCTAATAAAATAAAAAAACCGCCAGAAATCTGACGGCTTTAGAAATATCGTATAAAATTCTTAATTCAATTGGAAGTTAATTGGCACAGTAAAAGAAACTTTTACTGGTTTTCCTCTTTGAGAGCCGGCTTTCCATTTGGGCAAACTCTGAATAACTCGTATAGCCTCTTTATCAAGGGATGGATCAACACCACGAACTACTTTAACTTGTTCTACTTCCCCTTTTTGGTTAACCACAAATTGGATAAATACTCTTCCTTGAATGCCATTTTCCTTGGCAATTTCAGGATAAGATACGTTTTGATTAATGTATTTACGTAACTCTAAATCACCTCCAGGAAATTCAGGCATGTTTTCTACAATAAAGAAAACTTGAGCTTCTTCTACTTCAGCTTCTTCCTCAATTTCCACAATAGTAACTTGAGTATTTGCATCCGCTTCAGTATCTTCAATTTTCAATTCATCGTCAATTTCAACATCATCTTCCACAATATTAATTACCTCAGAAACCTTTGGAGGTTCAGGTGGTGGAGGGGGTTTAATCTCTTCTTGACGGGTAATTGGAATAATTTCTTCTTCAGCAACAATATTTTCCAATTCACCTAAATTGCTGGTTGACTTTTCTGTTTGTGTCATATTAAAAGCAAGCAACACAAATCCTAAGGCAAGAACAAAGCCTATTTGCAGAAATAAGCCGGAGTAATTTCCTAAATCAATTTTGGGATTCTTTTTAAGTTCCATAGTATATAGTTTTTAACCAAATTTTTTCAAGCGCTAAAAGTACTTATTATTACAGTTATTTTCAAAATAAAAAACAGAATATTACAAAAAATATAATTCAGATTACAAAATCAATAATTTTAATGTTATGCATTTGATTATCAATTATCAATTATCAATTATCAATTATCAATTATCAATTATCAATTATCAATTATCAATTATCAATTATCAATTATCAATTATCAATTATCAATTTATTAGAACTATCCTTTTAAAAATACAATATCCCTATTTTCAATTCTTCTTTTCAATCAGTTCATTCGATATTTCGGTTAAACTAAGACCATCGAAATTTCCTGAACTCAGCCATAAGAGTACAGAGTTTTTAAATTCCATAAAAAATAGTTGTTTTTTTAGTTTTTCAGAATCTGTGAAAACTTGCAACCCCGATTTTTCGAATGCAACTTCAACCATGTCAGGCGAAATAGGCTCCAATCTTTTTAATTGAATGGCATGATTGCTATAAAATACCAAAGCCTCATCTGCTTTTTCCATGCATCCTTTGTACTGATCCAAGAATGCTTTATTCAAGCTACTGTATGTGTGCAACTCCATACAGGCAATCAGTTTTTTAGTTGGAAATTGATTTTTAACTGCCTCAATAGTAGCCTTTAGTTTTGATGGTGAATGGGCAAAATCTTGAAAAATTGTCAACTCTTTACTTTTGTTTAAAAGTTGTAACCGTTTGCTAGCACCAGTAAACAAAGGTATTGCTTTGTAAAATTGCTCATCCGAAATGCCTAGTGCTTTGCACACGTAATAGGCTCCTTGTATGTTTTGCAAATTATGCTCACCAAAAAAGGCAATTTCAACTTCACCATTCGGTGTAATTAAAAAGGTCTTCTCATCTGCTACTCTGTGTGGATGCGTGTTATAAGGAATAATTGTCAGATTTCGGGTGCCGCTTGATACAATATTTTGCAATTCTTTATCGGGTTCAAAATAAATTAGGGAACCCCCATCTTGAATCAAATCAACAAAAGTGGCAAACTGCGAAATATAATTTTCAAAGGTTGGAAATACATTAATATGATCCCATGCTATTCCAGTAATAAGTCCTATGTGGGGCTTATATAAATGAAATTTGGGTCGCAGATCAATGGGCGAAGTTAAGTACTCGTCTCCTTCAAAAACCGCTATTTTTGACGATTTTGAAAATTTAACCATGGTATCGAATCCAGCCAATTGTGCTCCAACCATATAATCGAACTCAATGGAATTTTGGTTAAGCACATGCATTACCATGGCTGTAGTGGTTGTTTTACCATGGCTTCCACCAATTACCACCCTGATTTTATTTTGTGATTGTTTGTATAAAAACTCTGGATAGGAGTAAATAGTAAGTCCCAATTTCTCCGCTTCCTTCAATTCCGGATTATCGGCTTTGGCGTGCATGCCCAAAACAATGGCATCGATGCCTGCATTGATTTTTTGAGGAAACCAACCCTGTTCCAATGGCAGTAAACCATACTTGGCTAATCGGGAACGGGATGGCTCAAACAGTTCATCATCGGAACCGGTAACGGTATCGCCTTGTTTGTGCAAAGCAATGGCCAAATTGTGCATGGCACTTCCACCAATTGCTATAAAGTGATAGTTCATATAATTATGCTTTGATAGTAGATAAAGATAGAAAATTGGTTCATGAAACTAGGTGTTCGTAATTTACTTTTCCGTAATTATTCTGATGAATGAAATTGAGCCAACGTGTTTACTTTGGGACATTCATTGCTGGTAACAGTTTCATTAACCTTGTTAAATGAAAGGTACTTTTCCATTAATGCATTAAATAACATTTGTGCTACAATATGTCCCCCTTTACGGTTAAAGTGAATGAAATCGGTACTTGCCAATGGAGGTTGGGCAAATACCCAGCTAGGCATGGAATTCCGGCCACCCATTGCTTCATATAAATTCCAAAAGGCACAACCTGTAATTTGTGCCGCATTTTTTTGAGCCTGAATCACTTTTTCTATCGATGCATACGATTCATAATCATTCCCTTTACGCTCTGACATATCAGAAACACCTATTACCACAATTGGAATCTCTGGCATTATCTTTTTTATATATGTTAATTGACGGCTTAAAATCCGTTCGTAAAAATCATAATTCTTCGTTTGGTAAGGAACTACATTCACTCCAAATTCAATCAGAATTAAGCCCGGATTCAGCAATGTCAGCATTTCTTGTAATTGGGAAAAATCGAGCCGGGTAAATTCAGTGCCGGAGCTTCCCCTAAAGGGTAAGTTATCAACCGACACTCCATTGGGGGCATCCAATGCTATTCCATATATATCGGGACTTTTAGTTGCTTCAAACTCAATGCGGAATTTCTGCGGTGCTTTCTCCATATTCCAACAAAAACTTTGAGTAGCAAAAGTGGAATCAATCTCTTCGAACCATATTAAACTGTCGTTATAATAACCCTTCACTTGAAATGATTGGCTGGCATGGCCATAAAATACCCGGCATTTTGTAAAATTATTTACTGAAGTATAGGCCATCCCTGAACGCCCAAATTCAATAGTTGCCTTGTTAGGTTCATGAATAATAGGTAAACTATCATCGGAATAAGAGGTAAACCTTGCAAAACTTCCTAAAACGCCAAATTTGTGGTGTGGTAGGATGGTATCGTTTTTAAAGTACACCGCATGCTTCATCCAATTTGATGATGCCTGATGGATAATTGATGAAGATTCTGCAATTGCTGGCATTGCTGGCATAAGACCAGGTCCGCTTCCGCCAAATTTTTGTTGAAATTTATTGCGTAAATATCCAGTAATCCGGTCTCCTTCAATTTGACTATCGCCATAATGGAAAATTCTGACGTTGTTATGATTGGAGTTATTCAGGCTTTTAAAGAAAGGATTTAGCACGAGTGAATCCCCTGAAGGAAACTCAATGGGTTGAATTTTTTGGCTAAGAACCGATGATTTAGCCCTAATGGTATCTTTAGTCTGTATGATAAGGCTGTCAGAAAAAGTTAGGCTATCCTGTTCAATAAGAGATTCATTTATTGCAATAATGCTCTTGATATCGGCATATTCAATGTTTTTGCTTTTAAGACTGGTTAAATCCCAATGAAATTTTAAGGTTAGTGAAGGAGTTACAAAAATTCCCTCCTTTGGGAAAACATAAGCCAGACCTAATATTAAGGTCATTACTAAAAGCAATAATCCGAGAATTTGTACTGGTTTCATGAACCAATGATTCTTAATTGGAAATGGAAAAGTTGAAAAGGTGATTACCCTTTCACTTTAATTTTTAGTTGTTGCCCAATGGAAATATTCCGTCCATTACTCATTCCATTCCAACGCATGATATCGGTATCGGTAACCCCGGGATATTGTTTGGCTATATCCCATAAAGTATCTCCGCTACGCACTGTATAGTATTCAAAATCGCCGGATGTTATTGCTTCTGCTGATTCAATGGCTTTAGCTACCACTGATTTGCCAATACGGGCCTGCTTTTGCTCAAATGTCATGTCATCAATAGTTTCGCAGCTAGCTACTTTATTCTTATGCACATAAACTGTAAGCTTTTGCCCTCCCCTGATGGTGTTTCGATAAATGTTATTCCAATTTCGAAGATCGGCCACATTAACACCATACCAATTTGCAATAAAACCTAAATTATCACCGGACTTAACCGAATAATAAAGTTTTCGGTGGTCTTTACTGGGTGGTCCAGAGCTATAGGTATTGTACTCCGGAGCTTTTGATAATGCCTCAGGATTAAAATAGATGGAATCGTTATAAGCTATAATAGAATCTTGAAGTTCAATAAAACGAGTAGTTTGATTGAATGGGAACCGCAAAACATAACTTTTTCCTTGCCCTGGAACAATATCGCGTCGGTATTGTGGATTCAGGCTCCGTAGATCAGAAACAGTAATGTTCAATACATGGCTTATTTGTTCTAGATGTATTCGGTTTTTAACCACCACCGTATCACAAAGAATTGGCAATTCACTTCTTTTAGTTGTTAGATTATGTTCGCTATAGTAATTCATCACATAATTAGCCGCTATAAAGGCAGGAACATAACCCCGGGTTTCGCGAGGCAAGTAATAATATATTTCCCAATAATCGCGTTTGCCACCACTTCGCCTGATTGCTTTATTAACATTCCCTGGACCACAATTATAAGCAGCAATAACTAAGGTCCAATCCTGGTAAATATCGTAAAGGTCTTTCATAAAGGCCACTGCTGCATAGCTGCTCTTAATAGGATCACGGCGCTCATCGACATAACTATTTACTTCGAGCTTGTACATTTTACCAGTATAGTACATGAATTGCCAAATACCGCTCGCCCCAGTCCGTGAAACGGCATTAGGGTTCAATGCCGACTCAATAACCGGCAAATATTTAAGTTCCATTGGCATGGCATTGGCATCGAGAATCTCTTCAAAAATTGGAAAATAGTAATCGGAAAGGCCAAGCATTCTCTCAACCATGTCCCTACGTTTATGCGTGTACATGTGAATATAATTCCTGACAATGGAATTATACGACATATCAAAAACCGTAGGTAATTTCGCTAATCGGGCTTTATAAACGGAATCAGGAAAATCGGGAATGTATAATGAATCAATAAAATCTTCCACAATGAATGAAGTATCATTTCCCGGCGACATTTGTTTACTATACCAACGGGTAACCAAGCTATCCATTTCATTATTATAAGCAAGTTGGTTAACTAAAGTAGTATCGCCTAAAGTATTTAAAGCAATAGCATTAAAGTTTATGAAAGGAATGAATAGAAGAGAAAAAATCAGTTTCTTTTGCATTATCAATAGTATTAGTCAATAAATTAATTTTAAAAGCGGCACTTACCATATATAAAATGCAAATATAGAAAAATCAGAATTGAATTGCACATCGAACACCAAATGATGCATTTGATGACCAATTATTATTATATAATGGTGATGGAATTAAAACCGGCTCCACATGAAATGAAAGGTCTTCGCTCATGTCAAAATCAAATAAGTTTGCATCCACATTGGCATCAATAATTTGGGCTACGTACAAAAGTCCAATACTTATATACATTAAGTCCCGATAACGACGCCAGGTCTCCTTTTGACGGAGCATATTATTTTCACCGGCTCCGGGATAAGGATCCTCCAAATCCTCACCCTCATTAATCCGTATTTTAATGTCGTACGCGTCCTTATATTTATTGTAAACAAAGTTGTTATAATTTGCATAATACAAAAGACCCGTAAAACCTGCGTAAATAATGGGTGTTTTCCAGTATTTTTGATTATATATTTGACCTAACCCTGGCAACAACGCTGACATAAAGGTCGCTTTAAGGGGAGAATGGGTTTTAAGAAACGAACTGTCGGATTGGTAATAATCAGAACTCAGCTGCGCACTTCCTTTAAATGAAATAAAAAGAAATAGTATAATAAGAGGACAAACCTTAGGCAATATGCATTTTTTGTTTGCCCTAATCACATGTATTTTATGTTAAGCGTTAGTTTTATCAAGAATAGCAATAATCCGCTCCAAATCTTCATCTGACTTAAAGGGAATAATAATTTTTCCATTTCCATTAGCACCGCGTTTAAATTCCACTTTAGCACTAAAATGATTATTCAAATGATGTTCCAATTCTTTATAATTTGAATAAGCCTCTGATTTTGAACCTTTTTGAATATCAGTAGGCTCTTTTGGTTCTTCTTTTATTTTACGAACCATATCCTCAACCGAACGAACCGAAAGTCCATCGTTAAGAATTTGCTCGAAAATATACAATTGATCGCTTGCATCTTCAATGGTTATTAGCGCCCGGGCATGGCCCATGGAAAGCATTTTCTTCCGTATTCCCAATTGAATTTCGGCGGGCAGTTTTAGCAAACGCAAATAATTTGTAATGGTGGATCGCTTTTTACCGACCCTATCGCTCATGTTTTCCTGAGTCAGTTTGCATTCGTCAATCAATCGCTGGTAGCTTATAGCAATTTCAATGGCATCCAAATCTTCGCGCTGAATATTTTCAACCAAAGCCATCTCTAACATACCTTGATCATCGGCAGTTCGGACATAAGCTGGAATGGTTGATAAACCGGCCATTTGAGCTGCACGGTATCTACGTTCACCTGATATTAATTGGTATTTTGATGTGCCTATTTTGCGCACTGTAATTGGCTGAATAATCCCAATTTGTTTAATTGATTCTGCTAATTCGTTCATTGCTTCTTCATCAAAATCGGTTCGGGGCTGAAACGGATTTGCCTCAATAAACCGAACATCGATTTCGTCGATGCTAGAACTTCTGTTAGAATCATTACGCATATTTCCTGCGTCTTCAATAAGGGCTCCAAGCCCTTTCCCCAGTGCACTTCTTTTAACTGACATTTGGTTTATGATTATTCAATGGTTTTACTTTGTGAATCAATTTGGGTTAAATTGTTTCGTTGCAATACTTCGCGAGCCAGGTTCAAATAATTGGTTGAACCTATTGAGGTAGCATCGTACAAAACAATGGGTTTTCCGTAACTAGGAGCTTCGCTAAGCTTTACATTACGGCCTATTAGGGTATCAAAAACCATATCTTCAAAATGACGACGGACTTCATCAACCACCTGATTTGAAAGGCGCAAGCGGGAATCGTGCATGGTACACAAAAATCCTTCAATTTCAAGTTCAGGATTCAATCGGTTCTGAATAATTTTAATGGTATTCAGCAATTTTCCAAGTCCTTCCAATGCAAAATATTCGCACTGAACTGGAATTATTACTGAATCGGCTGCTGTTAAAGCATTTACAGTTATTAATCCTAAAGATGGGGAACAATCAATGAGAATAAAATCATAGTTGCCCCGTACCTTTTCAAGAACCGATTTGAGCATTTTTTCCCGGTTCGGAAGTTCAAGCATCTCAATTTCGGCACCTACCAGATTGATATTTGAAGGCAATAATTCCAATCCTTCAATCTCTGTTTTAAGCAAATTATTAACTGGGTCGGCATCATCTACCAAACATTCATACAAACCCACCTTTATATTATTTACATCAAAACCAAAACCTGAAGACGCATTTCCCTGAGGATCAGCATCAACTAAGAGTACTTTATACTCGAGTACTGCCAAACTTGCGGCTAGGTTTATAGCTGATGTGGTTTTTCCTACTCCTCCTTTTTGATTTGCCAATGCAATAACTTTAGCCATGAGAAAATTCGTTTAAAAATAAAAGTAATTACACAAATTTAACCTATCATTCCATTGATATTCAATAAATAACAATAGTTTAACCCTTTTTATAAGTTGGGGTGCAATTTAATCAAAAATATTAGAAAATTGTGGAAGATTTAGTTCTGGATAAATTAAATTAATTATTCGATGAATAAAAGTTACCGCTTAATGAGTTCCTACTGATTGCCTTTGGAAGAAAGAAATCAATCAAATTTATTGAAAACTAGCCTGAACTTCTTTTAAGACAACTAAATTATTGCTGTTCTATATCGGCACTCTTCAAACTACCTTCGTACATGGAATATTTTCGAAAGGTACATTCTAAAGGTCCATTAAAAAGCTTTATTTTCTTTTCGGGTTTTAGTCCCAAAAATTTCATCACATCAGCATTGCTTCCAATTATCCACGATACAAATCCAGTAAAATCTACTTTTAGCTTATCCCCAATTTTTTGGTAAAATAATTTAAGATCATCGGGTTGCAGCCTCTCACCATAGGGAGGGTTTGTGATCATGATTCCTGAATTTGTAAGTGGTTTTAGGTCGAAGAAATTTTTTGGAGCTACTGATATTTTTTTAGTTAAAAAAGCTTTCTCAATATTCTCTTCAGCTATTTTAATAGCTACCGGTGAAATATCGCTTCCATAAATTTTATGTTTAAAATCAGATTCGCCGAATGATTCTTCCGATATTTCTCCAAACAAGTCGGCATCAAAATCTTTCCAGCTTTCAAATCCAAATTTGGCTCGAAAAGTTCCAGGGGCAATGTGGTATGCAATCATTGCCGCTTCAATTAAAATAGTGCCCGAACCACACATGGGATCATAAAAGTCGCAATCCTGCTTCCAACCCGATAGTTTTATCATACCTGCAGCCAACACTTCGTTAATGGGTGCTTTGATTGTTTTAATCCGGTATCCCCTTTTAAATAAAGGATCGCCAGAACTATCGAGAAGCAACTTGCATTGATTTTCGGTAATATGAATGTGTATTTTCAAATCGGGTGTTACGGTATCCACATCAGGACGCTTCCCTTGGCGGCGGCGGAATTGATCGACAATGGCATCTTTTATTTTTAACGATACAAATTTGGAATGAACAAATATTTTGGAAAAGGTAACCGCATTTACTGACAGAGTCTCTTCAACATCCATATAATTCCCCCAGTTAATCCGCCCAATTTCCTTGTACAATTCATCTTCATTGTTTGCTACAAATTCAGCAATAGGCTTTAAAATAGTAATGGCTGTGCGCAAATGATAATTAGCCCGATACATTATTGCTTTGTCGCCATCGAATAAAACTGCCCTGTTTTGCTTTTCAACATTGGTTGCTCCAATGTTCACCAATTCATCTGCTAATACATCTTCTAACCCAAGAAATGTCTTAGCTACCAACCTGTATTGTTCGTTTTCTAGTTCCAATTTTTATGTGTTTAAAAAGAATGCGAAGAAACAAAAGCGACTACAATTATCCAAAAAATGCGCTATATATTAATTACGATATTGCTCATACTTTAAACTGATTTGATGATAAATAAGCTGGACTCATTACCAAACATTAGATAGCCAAACATTTGAGGCGAAATAATTTAAATTGTTCTAAAACATTACCTACAATTTCAAGCCTTTTTACGACCTCCAGATTAATAAATAAGCATTACAACCAGTAAAATCAGATGTTTAGCAGTGTTCAACAACATGTACTTTACAAAAAAGAATTGCCTTTTTATAATGTACAAATTCTAATTTTAGGCTGTTAAAAAAACAGTTCTTTACCCATATATTAATACTATTGATAAATGAAAAAAATACTGATTTTAGGCGCCGGAATGGTGGCAGGTCCCATAATAAAATATTTATTAGACCATAGATATTTTGTTACCGTAGCATCAAATACTCCCCAGCGTGCTGAATTATTAATTAATAAATCGTTAAAAGGAAATGCCGTTCATTGGGAAGCCAATCAATCAGCCGAATTAGATGAATTGATTCGTCAGCACGACTTGGTGGTAAGTTTGCTACCTTATAGTTTTCATGTAATGGTGGCAGAAAAATGTGTAGCCCATAAAAAAAACATGGTTACTACATCGTATGTAAAACCTGAAATGAAAGCACTGGATGAAAAGGCAAAAAAAGCGGGTATCATTATATTGAATGAGTGTGGATTAGACCCGGGAATTGACCACATGTCGGCTATGAGAATTATTGATACCGTACATGGTTTTGGTGGAAAAATAGTGGAGTTTTATAGTATTTGTGGGGCCTTACCGGCACCTGAATGTTCCGAAGATAATCCGTTCCGGTATAAGTTTTCATGGAGCCCTAAAGGGGTTATTTTAGCCGGTAACAACGATGCTAACTACTTGAAACACTGTGAACAAATTCATATACCTACTGAAAATTTGTTCAAGGATAGGTTTAAACTAAAAATTACAGGTCTTGAAGAATTGGAAGTATATCCCAACCGCGATTCAATACCCTATATGGAATTATATGGAATCCCTGAAACTCAAACCATGTACCGCGGAACATTTCGCTATATTGGATGGTGCGAGACTTTGGACGCATTAAAAACCTTAAAACTTACTTCACAAGAAGTAATTGATTTTACTGGAATGACTTATGCCAATATGATGGCAATGATGATAGGTGCAAAAAAAACTGACTCTATCAAGAAAGAAGTAGCTAAATTCCTTAAAAAAGATGAAGCAAATGTGGCCATTCAAGCCCTTTCGTTTCTTGGATTATTTTCCAATGAACCTATGAAAAGGGGCAAAGATTCCACCTACGAAATAGTGTCGGACCTGATGATTGAAAAAATGATGCTTAAAGAAGATGAACGTGATATGAGCATCATGCAACACATATTTTTAGCTGAATACCCCGATGGCAAACGGGAAGTAATTAAATCGAAATTACTTGATTTTGGAATACCCGGAAAAGATACATCCATTGCACGCTGTGTGGCATTACCGGCAGCCTGTGCCGTTCGGATGATTCTGGAAGAAGAAATTACCTTAACCGGAGTTCATATTCCCGTTTTGCCTGAAATTTACAACCCCATAATGATGGAATTGGAGAATATGGAAATTGAGATGGTTGAAGAATTCAATTTACCTTTAAGCCATATTATTGGCTGAGGTATCAAATATTTTCGAATTTTTGAATAAGGGTGTTTGTCCCAAATTTTATGGTTTGAAAAATAAGTCGTTGAGTTAAGTCAGAAAGGCTTTAACCTGCCAGGAGGCAGGCTGGTTTGAACGACGATCCGGGTTTATATCGGGACTCGGCGGTGTTAGGTGGCGTTATTTAATTCTTATTTCTTCCAATGTCATTATTGCACTAAGTAAATCATCAGAGGTTATCGCCAATTTTATATCTGATTTTACTGAAATTGCAGATGCCAATTGTATTGAATCAAGTGTTCTTAATCCTTTATTTCCATATTTTACAACTAAATCCTTTGCAACATTTGCCAATTCATTACTTAGGTCAATAAATACAAATTTCGAATAATCATCTGTAAAGCAACTTATTAAAATCTCGGCATTCTCAGAACTAAGTAATTTTTGACGAACTTTTTTCCAAATCGCCGAATTGAACTCAATTTTCGCTATTTCCGATAAGTAAATCTGATCTATTTTTGTTGATTCAAAAAAACTATCAAGTTCATCTGTACCAGACTCATAGTGATAAAGCTTAAACAGCGAAGATGTATCAAGAAAAACTTTCATAACTCTGAACGCCTTTCTTCGATTACCGTATTAGAAAAAGAACCCAAAAATCCTTTTGATGCCTGTCTTGCTTTTGTAAATGAAAAATCCTTTTTTGACAAACCTTTGGAATCAATTAAAGTATCCTCATCTAAAAAAGTTACGATTACTGCCACTGACTTACTGCGTAATACTTTTCTTTCTAATTTAACTATTCCGTTTTCATATGTTCCTTTTATAGCAAGCATATCATTTTTTTTTCAAATTTAGCAAAAAATATCAATTTAAGAAGTTGCGATTTAATGCATCCTAACCGAAGTTTTTTATGCACTAACTCTTGATTGAATTTCCACCCAAAGGCCGGGCATACAATTCTACATCAATTTGCTCAATTTTTTTATCGCAAAGAATTAGCAAACGCTCCATTACATTTCGGAACTCACGGATGTTACCGGTCCAATTTATTTTTTGCAGTTCTTTAATGGCTTCATCGCTGATAGGAACTTTAGGAGCACCGTATTCTTGGCAGATATGGGTTATAAAGTGGTCGGCTAGTAAGGGAATATCTTCTAACCGCTCGTTGAGCGATGGAACATGGATAAGAATTACGCTTAGTCGGTGATACAAATCCTCACGGAAGTGGCCCTGTCCTATTTCTTCTTCCAAGTTTTTGTTGGTAGCAACAATTACCCGTACATTCACATTAATGTCTTTATCGGCACCCACACGGGTAATTTTATTTTCCTGCAAAGCCCTTAATACTTTGGCTTGCGCTGATAAACTCATATCTCCAATTTCATCAAGGAATAGGGTTCCATTCTCGGCTTGCTCAAATTTTCCTTTGCGCTGCTTAATTGCTGATGTAAAAGCGCCTTTTTCGTGTCCAAACAATTCGCTTTCAATCAGTTCCGATGGAATGGCTGCACAATTCACCTCAATAAACGGACCCTCGGAACGGTTGCTTTTTTCGTGCAACCAGCGCGCTACCACCTCTTTTCCAGTACCATTTTTTCCGGTAATCAATACCCGGGCATCGGTGGGTGCCACCTTATCAATCATATTTTTTATTTGGGTAATGGCCGCCGAATTTCCAATCATCTCGTAATTCTTATTAATCTTGCGGCGTAACGATTTGCTCTCTGTAATCAATTCCGACTTTTCGGTAGCATTGCGGATAGTAAGCAACAATCGGTTCAAATCGAGTGGCTTTTCAATAAAATCATAAGCCCCCATTTTAACGGCTTTAACGGCCGTATCTACAGTTCCATGGCCCGAAATCATGACTACTTGCAAATCGGGGTATTCCGGCGAAATTTTTTCAAGAACTTCCAAACCATCCATTTCAGGCATTTTTATATCGAGCAGCAGTACATCGAAACTTTGTTTTGTTAAAAGTTCCATACCTTCCATTCCATTTGAAGTTAATACCACTTCATGCTTTTCATACTCAAGAATTTCTTTGAGCGCATTACGGATGCTCTTTTCATCGTCAACAACCAGAATTTTAGCCATAAATATCAAAAATTAAAATTGTGTTGCCACCCCTTCTTTAAGTGAATAGGACGATTGAATGATTCCGTTCACTTTTGATATAGCTAATATATATTGGGTAAAAACTGACGCCATAACTATGGTATCTACCCTTAAAGCTTCCAAACCAGTGATTAAAAGCCTCTCAGAACGGGTTGAGCCAATTACCTTGCGGTAAATATCATTGAATTGCTCCAGTGAAATTGGGTACGAAGGAAGGGATTTTGAAATTGGAGCACCTTTTTCCTTAAAATGAATCATGGCCGCATAACTATCAAAGGCACCTGATGAACCTATTAGCTTAGTAACCGGATAGTTAGCTAAAGCTAAAGTCAATGGTTTTAACTCTTGAGCGAGCAATTGATTTACTTCATTAATGGTTGATTCTGAAATGGGATCGCTGGGTTTAAAATGCTCCAACAATCTGGCTCCTCCTAACTTAAAGCTTTCTTTCCAAAGAATTCCCTCTTGGTTTGCAATTATCAGTTCATTGCTTCCTCCTCCAATATCCAAAATCAAGTAGTTTTCATGACTGAAATTAACGGCGTTTTTTACTCCAAAGTATATGAATTCTGCTTCTTGATGCCCTGAAATAGGACTGATTATAATATTCAAATCATCCGAAATTTTCTTAATAAAAACAGATGAATTACTAGCATCCCGAATGGCTGAGGTGCCATAAGCCACCACCTTTTCGCATTTAAACTCCGTAATTAACTGACTAAAATCACGAAGCACCCCATAAGCACGCGTAAATGCTTTATCTGAAATAAACCCATTGTTGAGTCCTTCCTGCCCAAGCATTACAGCCGATTTGGTGTTCAATAATACTTCAAATTGTTTCCCTTTTTCGATGTTGGCAATCAAAATATTAAAGGTGTTGGTACCTAAATCAATAATTCCTACTCGCATATTTTTAGTTCATTAGTTTATTGGTTCATTTGCTAATGAGCACATGGTCACATGAGCCAATTATTATTTAATACTTATTAGTTTGTAATTTTTCGATCGGCAGCTTTCATTTTCAACTGTCGACAAATTGTCGACAGTTCAAGACCATCATCTGATTTAATCCTCAATTTCATTTTAAACCAATAATCTCTTGGATTTGTACTTTCTGTAAGTATTTCAACAACATCAATTACTGAAAAGTACCATTGTTCCGCAACATCGTCCCAATGCGCTCTTACTTTCTTTTCTTCAAATAATTTTATGTTGTCCATTTCTAATTCTTATAAGTCAACCATTTCCACATCTCTTTCCAACTGGTTTTTTTACCATACATTAAAATACCTGTGCGGTAAATTTTTGCTGCCATCCAGGTAAACGCAATAAAAGAGGCTATTAAAATGACTGCCGATAAAATGATTTGTGGATAGGGAACTCCAAAAGGAATGCGTGCCATCATTATAACCGGCGATGTAAGCGGAATCATTGATAGCCAGAAAGCCAACGGACTTTCAGGATTTTGTATCACATTTACCATAGCAACAATGGATATGATCATGGGCAAAGTAACCGGCAGCATAAATTGTTGCGTATCGGCTTCACTATCAACCGCTGAACCAATGGCTGCAAACATGGCACTATACAAAAAATAACCACCAAAAAAGAAGAAAAGGAAACTAATGATGATAACCCCAAAATTGATGTCGGCAATGGCGCCAATCATGCCTGATATTTCAGTATTAATTTCTTCGTTTGCCGGAGCTTGAGCTTGCATTGAACTGCCTGTATCAGTAAGGTTCTCTATTTTGGACTGGCTGGTTATTTTGGCTGCATCGGGCATTAATATGGGCAATACGGTTGAATAGAGCCCAAGAGTCAATACCCCCCATAATGCAAACTGAGTTAAGGCTACCAAACCTACCCCAATTATTTTGCCCATCATCAGTTCAAAAGGCTTCACCGACGAGATGATTACCTCAATGATGCGGCTGGTTTTTTCTTCAATCACGCCCCGCATTACCTGTGCTCCGCTAAAGAAAATGGTAAAATAGATCAGAAAACCACCAATATAACCCATAGCCATGTATAGGTTGAAGTTGGTGACTTTTTCTTCACCTGATTTTGAGAGCTTCACCGAACGAATGGTAATGTTCGTTTTAATAGCTTTCAGAATACCTTCATCGATACCAAAAGTCTTTAGCTTATCGCGTTCCAACCGCTTTTCAATGGCATTGGCAATGTGCATTTGAACCCCTAAACTGGGCGATTTGTCGGAATATAAATGAACCGCATTGGGTGAACTGGCAACTACCTGACTTATATAGAGTAACGCATAATAATTGGTTTGCTGAAAACTATTCTTATACGTCTCAATATCGGCATTGGGCAAATAAATAAACTTAATGTATTTGGTTTCAGGAAACTGACCTAACATCAAATGCGAACTATCGGCTACGGCAACTATTTTTTCTTCCGTATCTTCCATTTGTGCCATCCAAGCTGGAGTAATCATGAGTGCTGCAAACAATATGGGGCCTATAATACTCATGATTAGGAATGATTTTTTCCGGACCCGGGTATTGAATTCACGGGCTATAATGGTACCTATTTTATTTAAACTGGTCATTGGTTTACTCTATTTTAAGATTTGCACTTTCTACTACTTTTATAAAAATATCATCCATGCTTGGAATCACTTCGTTGAACGAAGTTATTTGCACTTTTTCCATTAAGGTTGTTAAAAACTCATTATTGCCAACATGCGGATGCAATTCAGCTTTCAAATAATGGGTTTTGTGGTTTTCGCGGTGTTCCAACAACGTTGATTTTTGACTTATAACAGAAGCTGCCGTTTGAAAATCGCCCACATAAGTACATTCAAACTGGTTGTTTTTAAATTGTTGTTTGATATCCTCTACCCTGCCATCAAGTATCTTAACCGATTTGTTTATGAGTGCTATGTTGTCGCAAATTTCTTCAACCGAAGCCATATTGTAGGTTGAGAAAATAATGGTAACCCCTTTTTCTTTTAACGCAAGAATTTCCTGTTTTAATAAATTGGTGTTAATTGGGTCGAAACCACTGAAAGGTTCATCAAATATAAGCAGTTCGGGCTCGTGCAAAATAGTTACAATAAACTGTATTTTTTGCTGCATCCCCTTCGAAAGTTCTTCCACTTTCTTGTCCCACCAGGCAAGGATTTCAAATTTATCGAACCAAAACTTCAGTTTTTTAACGGCATCAGTCTTCGAAAGCCCTTTCAAACGGGCCAAATAAACTGCTTGCTCCCCAACTTTCATCTTTTTATAAAGTCCCCGTTCCTCAGGCAGATAGCCAATTCGGTACACATCGTCGGCTTTTAATGGTTTACCATCAAAAAACAACTGACCGTTATCGGGCGCCGTAATTTGGTTGATAATTCGTATTAGGGTAGTTTTACCTGCACCATTAGGACCAAGCAATCCAAAAATTTTTGCTTTTGGAACTTCAATCGATACTTTGTTGAGTGCCAGGTGATTTGCATATTGCCTATCGATATCAACAGCCTTAAAAATTGTCATATTTGAAACTGATTAATTGTATTTGCATTTGACGGCTAAATTATCAAAGGTTACGAAATTTACACGTTTTTCTTTTGGTTTTATTTACTCTATGAGATTATTATGTTTAACAAATTACTAAAATAAAAAATTTATGGTATGACATTGAAGCTATTAAAATGGGTTCTATATTATTTCGACTTTACAAATAAATTTTTTCCCATTTGAATTAACCTTTATGGAATGATCATTTCATGAATTTTTTGTCATCTTATGATTGCCCAAAAACCAGTGAGCAAAACCCATTAATGGTCTTTTTCTAAAAAGTTCTTATATTTACAAATGAGACTATAACATATAAACCAGTTTGTATCTTAGAATCCTCATGAAGAATAATTTACAATTACCCCATTTTGATAACGGAATTTAAAATATAGGAGTTGTAAACAGAGTATATTTCTATTTTTGACTTCCTAATGCAGAAAAAATACTCTAAACAAATTAAAAGGATGGAAAAAATGAAAATTGGACTTATAGGGTTCGGGAAAACAGGAAAGCCTGTGGCAAATGTAATACTTCAAAACACAGAATTTCGACTTGAATGGGTACTCCGAAATAGTAAGTTGTTAGAGCACAGGAGCGTACCTGAATTTCTTGGGGTGTCCTACGACGAACCTGGACTAATCTTTTCTTCTTCTTCAATTAGTATGGAGGTACTCTTGGACATGCATCCAGTGGATATAATCATTGATTTTTCTTCGAAAACAGGCATTTATACTTATGGGAAAATTGCAGCCGAACGAAAAATTAAAATCATTTCGGCTATTTCACATTATCAGGAAGAAGAAAAAAATTTATTGAAAGAATTATCGACCCAGACAGTAGTTTTTTGGAGTCCAAATATTACGCTGGGGGTAAATTACTTACTATTTGCAGCAAAATTTCTAAAAAAAATAGCCCCTTGGGTTGACATTGAAATTATTGAAGAACACTTTAAAGGAAAAGAAGGTGTTTCCGGCACAGCCATAAAAATTGCTGAAGCTTTGGATATTGAAAAGTCCGTTATAAACTCAGTTAGAGCGGGAGGAATTGTGGGAAAACATGAAGTTATTTTTGGATTCCCCTATCAAACAGTCCGGCTTATTCATGAATCCATTTCAAGAGAAGCATTTGGAAATGGAGTTCTATTTGTTGCTGAGAATTTAGCTAATAAAAAACCGGGATTATATAACTTTGAAGATATATTGTTGCCTTATTTTACAATTGATGCTAAGATATGAACCTCAGGGTAATTAATCCTTAAAATAATAAAAACCTGAATGAATTTCAATCAGGTTTTTTGACCAATTTAAGATACTGATTGGGTTCCTTGTATTTCTAATGCTATTACTTAGTTTTAAGATTCAAACATAGGGCGCTCGACATATAAACAAATCAAATGTAGATTTTAAATTAAACACTTCATACTTCCCTTCTTGAAATAAAGGTAAAATCAATGCGCTTGATTACTGGTTTTATTTACTCAACAAGTTTATTATATTTGCCCCATTATCATAATTGAATCTAAAACAAGGTAACTATGGCATCAAAACTTTTAAAATGGTCTTTTATAATTTCAGCCTTCCTTTTAATCCCCTTTTGGGCTTTTGCTGAAGGAGGCGCTGCCGGTCCATCAATTGGAGGCATACGGATAGAATTTTTCCTGTTTGGATTAACCCTTATTGGGGTGGCACTGTTTCACCATCAAACATTCTGGGTTGCATTAACCGGTTTAACTGTAATTATTCTATATAAACTTCTATTCGTTACGGGATACCCTTTTGCTGAACATTTTTTAGGTAGTAATTCTCTGATTGAGCAGTTCATACATAAAGAATTGCGTGGAGGAGAGTGGGGTATCATAATCAACCTACTTGGTCTGCTGCTTGGTTTTGCTATACTGGCAAAGATATTTGAAGAATCAGGGGTGCCTGAAATATTACCCAAATATTTACCAGATGATTGGAAGGGACCGTTTGTTTTATTAGTTTTTGTATTTATTCTATCGGCATTTCTCGACAATATTGCTGCTGCCATGATTGGTGGAACCATTGCCTTAATTGTTTTTAAGAATAAAGTACACATTGGTTTTATAGCAGCCATTGTTGCTGCTTCAAATGGAGGTGGCGCTGGCAGCGTAGTTGGCGATACCACCACAACCATGATGTGGATTGACGGTGTTTCGGCTTTCAATGTTTTGCACGGCTTTATAGCTTCCGGTGTAGCACTTTTAATTATTGCCTGGTTTGGTTCCCGGCAACAAGATAAATACCAACGGATTATTAAAGATGCTACACATGGTTTAAAAATTGACTGGAAACGTATCAGTGTGGTGGTTTTAATTTTAATTGGTGCCATAATTTCCAATGTGTTGTACGATATGCCTGCTTTGGGTGTTTGGATTGCTATTCTTATGGGTGCCCTGTTTATAAAAATACCTTGGCATGAAATTTCAACCTCCATTAAAGGGGCTATTTTTCTTATTTGTTTGGTTACCTCTGCTTCATTTATGCCAGTTGAAACGCTACCCGATGCCTCATGGTTGACAGCTTTTATCCTTGGATTTGTATCCGCTGTATTTGATAATATTCCTTTAACCAAACTTTGTTTGGAACAAGGTCATTTCGATTGGGGAATGCTAGCATACTCCGTAGGTTTTGGCGGTTCCATGATTTGGTTTGGGTCATCAGCTGGGGTAGCCATTACCAACAAATTTCCTGAAGCCCGAAATGTGGTGCTCTGGTTAAGAAAAGGCTGGTTTGTAATATTAGCTTATGTGGTTGGATTTTTTGTTTTATTCTTCACTATGGGATGGGAACCAGGAAGTAATTCTCAACACAAAGAACCTGCTATTGACTGCAAGGTAAAGGATTGTCCGGTAAAAATAAAAGCAGAAGCCCTAATAGAGAACAAAGATATAAATCAATAAAAGAGATAATTTTATAAAAACGTCACCAAATTATTAGGTGACGTTTTTAATACTGAAATAAATATTCTTCTTTTCTTGTCAAAAAAGGGAACACCCATATTTTTAAAGGTTTCGTAGCATTTTACAGGTTTAATCCTTTATTTTTTTTTCTAATTTATAAAACCTTCGCTCATTTAAAAAAAAACGATATATTTGCGCGATTATCAATTTTGATAATTAGCAGAAAAAGAAAATCAATAAAATACTAAGCAAATGCAGAATAAAGGAGCTATTAGATTTGTTGCGATTATGTTTGCGCTGGTATGTTTCTACCAGCTATGGTTTACCGTAAAAACAGCACAAGTAGAGAAAAATGCCAAAGAATTTGCTCAAGGCGACGTTCGTAAAATGAACAGTTACCTTGACTCAGTGGCAACTAAACCGGTTTACAATTTATTGTGGATTAAGGAATTTACTTACCGTGAAGTAAAAGAACGTGAATTAAATCTTGGGCTTGACCTAAAAGGTGGTATGAACGTTATTTTGGAAGTTTCGGTAGTGGATGTTATCCGTTCCTTGTCGAATTATAGTACCGATACCACATTCAACCGGGCTATTGAAATGGCAAAGAGAAGACAAGTAAAAGAAGGTCAGGCTAATTTTACCACTCTTTTTGGGGAGTCCTTTAAAGAAATTGACCCTAATGGAAAGTTAGCTGCTATTTTCAATACCATCGAGTTAAAAGATAAAATCAATTTTTCATCAACCAATGAGGAAGTATTAGAAGTTTTGCGCATTGAAGCTGAATCAGCCATTAGCAACTCATTCAATATTTTACGCAATAGGATTGATAAATTTGGTGTAACTCAACCAAACATTCAACGGCTGGGAAATTCCGGACGTATTTTGGTGGAATTGCCCGGTGTTAAAGATCCAGAACGCGTTAGGAAGCTTCTACAAGGTGCTGCCAATCTTGAATTCTGGGAAACATACGACAACGCCGAGGTGGTTCAATATTTTTATGCTGCCAATGCAAAAATAAAGGAAATTGAAGATGCTAAAAAAGTATTGGAAGGAACTTCATCTACTGAACAGAAACCAGAAGTGGCAGCAACTTCAACTACTAAAACGGATGAACCCCTTTCTTTGATTGACCAATTAGCCAGCGATTCAACGGCAGTTGATAGCACCAAAGCACCCGATATGACTAAGGATTATCCCTTATTCTCAGTTTTACAGCCCCGGTTTTCACGCGATAACCAACCATTACCTGGTGCCTCAGTAGGTATTTCACATTTTAAAGATACCTCGGCAGTAAACACCATGTTGAATTTGCCTCAGGTTAAAGCGTTATTCCCTAGAAATCTTAAACTATTGTGGGGCGTAAAATCGGTTGATGCCGGCGAATTGTATTATGAATTATATGCCATTAAAATAACCACCCGCGATGGACGTGCTGCCTTAGAAGGTGATGTGGTAACCAGTGCCCGCAAAGAATATGCTCAAGGTCGTGGTGATGCCGAAGTAGCAATGAGTATGAATGCCGAAGGTGCCAAAGTATGGGCCCGATTAACCGGTAGCAATGTTGGAAAAGCTATTGCCATTGTACTTGACGATTATGTTTACTCTGCTCCCAATGTAAATCAGGAAATAAAAGGGGGTCGTTCTTCTATTACCGGAGGATTCTCTGTTGAAGAGGCAGAAGATTTGGCCAACATCCTGAAATCAGGTAAAATGCCTGCCCCTGCCCGTATTGAGCAAGAAACCATTGTTGGTCCATCCTTAGGACAGGAAGCCATTAACAAAGGTCTTTTATCCTTCGTAGTAGCTTTTATTGCGGTAGTACTTTTCATGGTGTTTTATTACTCTAAAGCCGGTTGGGCAGCCAACGTTGCTTTATTTGTAAACGTATTCTTTATTATGGGGGTTTTAGCCTCATTGGGGGCTGTATTAACACTGCCCGGTATTGCTGGTATTGTGCTTACTTTAGGTATGGCAGTTGATGCTAACGTACTTATTAACGAGCGGATACGGGAAGAGTTACATGCCGGAAAAGGAATGAAACAGGCAATTAAAGACGGATATAGCAATGCGTATTCCGCTATTATTGACTCCAACGTAACCACCTTACTAACTGCATTAATTTTGGGTTATTTTGGAAAAGGCCCTATTCATGGATTTGCGGTAACTTTAGGAATTGGTATTATTTCTTCCTTGTTTACGGCTATTTTTATAACCCGGTTAATTTATGAGCGTCAATTATCGCAGAATAAAATAATCGCATTTTCTACCAAATTCTCCGAAAATGCTTTTAAAAACATCAATTGGAATTGGTTAGGAGCCCGTAAGTATTTCTATATTTTTTCCGGACTTATGATTGTTATCAGTTTAGGTTCGATAGTAACCCGTGGATTCAACCAAAGTGTTGACTTTACAGGTGGTAGAACTTATGTGATACGATTCGAAAAACCAGTTAATACCGTAGAAGTTCAACGTACTTTAGGTGATGCGTTTAAAGAAAATCCAGAAGTAAAAACGTTCGGTTCTGATAACCAGATAAAGATTACTACTCAGTATTTAATTGCATCTGAAAAGGCTTCTGAATCTGATATTTCGCTTACAAAAGGTCTGATGAATAATCAGGAACCAACCATTGATGATGTAGTTGAAGCAAAACTCTATTCGGCACTTAAAGACAAATACCTGCCTGAAGGAACATCGTTTGAGAATTTTATTGATAACTACCGGATGAGTTCTGAAAAAGTGGGACCTACTATTGCAAGCGATATTAAAATGTCGGCTGTGTTATCGGTAATATTTGCCTTGTTGGTAATATTCTTATACATTGTTTTCAGGTTCAGGAACTGGCAGTTTGGTTTAGGAGCTCTTGCTTCACTGGCTCACGACGTTATTTTTATACTTGGGGTTTACTCCTTATTTAAAGACGTGATGCCTTTCTCCATGTCAATTGACCAAGCGTTTATTGCTTCTATATTAACTGTGGTTGGATATTCAATTAACGATACCGTGGTAGTATATGACCGGATCAGGGAATTCCTGGGATTGCATCCAAAATGGTCGAAATATGACACCATTAATGCTGCCATGAACAGTACGTTAAGCCGTACCATGATTACTGCCGGTACTACATTGCTTACTCTGTTGGTAATGTTCCTTTTAGGGGGTGAAGTTATCCGTGGATTCATTTTTGCCATGTTAATTGGTATCTTTGTAGGAACCTATTCATCGGTTGCCGTAGCATCAACAGTAATGTTTGATACATTGAAAAAAGATCAAAAAAAGAGATAATCTTTAATTAGTACAAGTATTTAAATAGCCTCCCCCGAAACCTCGGGGGGGGCTATTTTTTTTATCGATTTATAGGTTATCCACCGATTGTATGATGCACTTGGGTTAATTTTTTATCTTTGCTATCTTAATAAAAATACCAATGATTAAAATTGATAATATCCATAAAAAATACGGCACGGTTGAAGTATTAAAAGGAATTGATTTAGAGATAGGAAAAGCAGAAATAGTGTCGATAGTTGGCAAAAGTGGTGCCGGTAAAACTACCTTGCTCCAAATTATTGGCACTTTGTTATCAGCCGATTTAGGCACAATTACTATTAACGGAACTGAAGTTAGCAAGCTGAAAGAAAAACCCCTTTCAAAATTCAGAAACCGAAACCTGGGGTTTGTATTCCAAAACCACCAACTGTTGCCTGAATTTACCGCATTGGAGAATGTAATGATACCGGCTCTTATTGCCCAGCAAAGTAGAAAGGTATGCGAAGATAAAGCAAAAAATATTCTTGATTTTCTGAATCTTGGTCACCGTCTGAACCATAAACCCAAAGAGCTCTCGGGAGGTGAGCAACAGCGCATTGCCGTGGCACGCGCTTTAATTAACGATCCGGAAGTTATATTGGCCGATGAACCTTCGGGAAACTTAGACACCCAAAACAAAGAAGAATTGCATCAGTTGTTTTTTACCTTACGTGAAAAATTCCATCAAACCTTTGTAATTGTAACCCACGATTTAGCCTTAGCCAAAATGAGCGACCGCACCGTAACCATGCAGGATGGGAAGATAATTAGTTAAAAGTATTTAGAGTAATTAAAGTATTTAGAGTTAGAAGACGGAAGTTGGAAGAATTGTGGAATGAGGATTTGAGATTGCGGATTTGAAGATAGGTGTTAGAGGTGGAAGTCAGAAGTGGGGGCGTTGGAAAAGCCCTTAAAGGGCGCAAGAAAATAGCCAAGGGCAGCGCCCTTGGTATAGTGGCAAAGCCACAAGCGGTGCATTCATGTAGGTTGCAATAGAATGGCAACATAACATGCACCGTAATATTGGTAAAGCAATTGGAAATAAGAAGTCGGAAGACCGAAGTCGGGAGTCGGAAGTTAGAGATTAAAGTATAGAAATTAGAGTTTAGAGTTTAGAGTTTAGAAATTAGAGTATAGAAATTAGAGTATAGAAATTAGAAGTTGAGGCGGCCCTGTAAGGGCGAAAGAACATAGCCAGGGGCATCGCCCCTGGAAAATTAAAAAAGGAGTAAGCGGTGCAACCACCTAAGATGCAATGGAAAGGCAACATAACATGCACCGCAATATAGGTAAAGCAATTGGAAGTCGGAAGTCAGAAGTCGGGAGTCGGGAGTCGGAAGTCGCGAGTTGGGAGTCGGAAGACCGAATTCAGAAGTTGGAAGTCGGGAGTTGGAATTCGGAGTTAGTGATTAACAACCAGTTTCCAGCAACCAGAAACCAGCCACCAATAATCCACAACAAAGAGGGAGACGAAACTCCATCCTCTACCAAAAAATATGCACATAACCGGGAACCTCAAACTCACGATTGTCCCAACCTTTGGCTAAAATAACATAATAATAGACCCCAGGCTTTGCCTTGCCCCCAAAACGCGTTTGCCCATCCCAGCCTTTTTGATCATTCCAGGAACCATCGGTATCTTCATATTCGTAAACTTTGTTTCCCCAACGGTTGTATATTTTTATAGAAAAGTATTGCACTGAAACCGGTAACTTTTCCTTAAAAAAGAAAGTCTGATTCTTTTCCGCACCATTTTCCGGATTAAAAACATTGGGCAGCAAATCCATATTGCTAGGAAACTCCGTACTATCAACCAGCACAAATTCTATTTTCCGGATGGTATCAAGGCATTGAGCGTCATTTTCATCATAAATAGGACCATAAGCAAACAGCTTAACATCATATCCCAAAACTGGATATTCTAAAGGGGCAGGATGCAGGTAATAAATGGAATCAATGGGTTCAAAAAGCGACGAAATACCAATCAGGGAATCGGCTTGGCTACTCATCCAACGCGGATGGTTATAAAACAACCACTCATAATTCAATCCATTTTTTGAATCGTTTAAAAACACTACACCATAGGGAGCTTCAACCTTAACTGAGGTATCTCTGGGTTCCTTTTCCTGGCCGCTAATCCCTTTGAAATTGGCTTTTACCGCTCTTAGGTAAGGATACCCATCCTTATCGGTTGAATTTTCATCAATGGTTAATTTATTCGACCGTTTATACTTGAAATTGTCGGTAACTTCCAAGGTAAATGAGGTGGGTTCCACAGGCGATGGACTAAATCGTGGGTTCAGACCATCGGTACCTGATAGCGTGGGTTCTATTATCCATTTTTCATCAAACCCATTGGTTAATTTCAACTGTGTAAAATCGACCAAATCGTAATAGTAGAAGTTTTTTTCAAAAGTAGTATCGGCTTTTAAAACCAATTAATCGCAAGCTGAAACTACAATACGGATGCTGTTTATATTAAAATCCTCAATAAATAACCAGGCTACAAAGCTGGTATCAATCCCCTTTTTGCTGTTTTCAATAGTAACTTTGTACCCCCCCTGACCTGCATTTTTATAATCAGAGCTGTTTACCGAATCAATTGAATGAATTAAATCAAACTGTTTTGAAGATTCATTAAAAAAATACCAATCAAAGTTCAACGAATCTTCATTATTAAAATTTGCCCTAAGCGTTGCATCAATCGCAAAACCATTGGCATCGGGTGAATAGATAATATAAATGGAATCGGTGCCTAAAATAGTTTGGTTAGTATATTTTGTTGCTGCGGTTGAATTGTAATTCAACACCGTTATTTGAGCCACTAAAGGAGTAATCCGGAAAAATAAAAACACTATTAAAACGATGGGAAAAAGATATTTCATGCTTTAAAATAAATTACCAAAAAGGTATAACTTAAAATGCGCTACAATATTATAAAATATTCGCAGTTTACGCCAATTTATTGCTCATTGGTTTTTATCCATTTTATATTGAGTGAGCATAAAACATCACAAAAGATAGCAACAACTTAAAATCATAGGTTAAGAATCAATGTCGATTAGTTAACGTTCACCCTCCCCGAGTACTCGGGGGCACCTCCCTCAAAGGAGGACTAACACTGCTCCCACGGAGGAGGTATCCCCTTGAGGGGATTATAGGGGTGAATATTTCTTAACTAAACGACATTGGGTTAAGAATAAAGAAATATTCCATCGCTTTAATTTATACTTTTTTACCCGCATTGATTTATATACTTTTGTAGGCTAATTTTATTTTTTACCATGCACAGTTATCTAAATGACTTAAACGATGCCCAACGGGCTGCCGTAATTGAAAAAGAGGGACCATCGTTAGTGATAGCCGGTGCAGGTTCGGGAAAAACCCGGGTACTTACTTATCGCATAGCACACCTGATGGCTACTGGTGTGGCACCATGGAATATTCTGGCATTAACTTTTACCAATAAAGCCGCCCGTGAAATGAAAGAACGGATTGGTAAAGTGGTGGGTGAAGATTTAGCGGCATCACTTTGGATGGGCACGTTCCATTCCATTTTCAGTAAGATTTTACGAACCGAATCGGAGAAGCTTGGTTTTCCATCAGCATTTACCATATACGACACTACTGACTCTAAAAGTCTTATCAAGTCTATTATTAAAGAATTAAAGCTTGATGATAAAATTTACAAACCTTCGGGAGTTTTAGCCCGGATATCGAACGCCAAAAACAACTTGTTTACCGCCGCTGCCTATAAAGGGAATGCCACTTTTATTGCCGACGACAATGCCAGCAAGCGTCCCGAAATTGCTAAAATTTATGAAATATATTCGTCCCGTTGCCGCCAATCGGGAGCTATGGATTTTGACGATTTGTTACTTTATACCAACGTATTATTCCGCGACTTTCCTGAAATTTTGGATAAATACCAGCAAAAATTCAAGTACGTTTTGGTTGATGAGTATCAGGATACTAACTTTTCGCAATACCTGATTGTTAAAAAACTCAGCCAGCAACATCACAACATCTGTGTGGTGGGCGATGATGCACAAAGTATTTACTCGTTCCGTGGGGCAAAAATTGAAAACATTCTGAATTTTAAATCTGATTATCCCAGCCATCACCTGTTTAAGCTGGAACAAAATTATCGTTCCACCCAAACCATAGTGAATGCGGCTAACAGCTTAATAAAAAAGAACGAAAGGCAAATTCCCAAAGAGGTTTACTCTAAAAACGATGAAGGAGAATTGGTTCAGCTCATTGATGCCTTTACCGATAATGAAGAAGGGTATCTGGTAATTAACAGCATATTCGACCAAATGAATAACCACCAGTTGCGATACGACGATTTTGCTATTCTTTACCGCACCAATGCCCAAAGCCGTATTTTTGAGGAGGCTCTGCGAAAAAGAAACATGCCATACAAAATTTATGGAGGTTTGTCGTTTTATCAGCGCAAAGAGGTAAAAGACCTGATTGCCTATTTTAGAATGGTAGTAAATCCTGATGATTCAGAAGCTTTGAAACGAATCATCAATTATCCTGCCCGCGGAATTGGCGACACCACATTGAATAAATTGGAAGAAGCGGCTGCATATAATAACCTGAGTATATGGCAGGTGGCAAAAAGCCCGGAACGGTTTGGAGTAGAAGCTAACAAAGGCACGTTGAACAAAATTCATGGATTTTGCGAGTTCATTGAACGATTTATTGCCATTAAAAACGATCAGGATGGGTATGTAATGGCTCAGCAAATTGCTACCGAATCGGGAATTCTAAAAGACCTTTACAACGGAACCACCGTTGAAGAACGGTCGAAATACGAAAACGTGGAAGAGCTGCTGAATGGTATCCGTGACTTTGTGAGTGCCAACTATCAGGATGATAATCCGGCAAGGTTGGAACACTTTCTTGAAAATGTAGCCTTATATACCGACCAAGACTCCAATAAACCCGATGACAAAAACCGGATTACCCTAATGACCATTCACTCAGCCAAAGGATTGGAGTTTCCACATGTTTATATTGTTGGAATGGAAGAAGAACTGTTTCCCTCGGCCATGAATATTTACTCGCAACATGAACTGGAGGAAGAACGCCGCTTGTTTTACGTGGCGATTACCCGTGCGGAAAAACGGGTCACCTTATCGTATGCTAAAAGTCGCTACAAATATGGGACGGCCACCAATACAGCACCCAGCCGGTTTATCAACGAAATTGACTCCCAATTTATAAAAACCAAGGCTTTGTTTAGTAAAAAAGGATTCGAATCCGATTTTAATGACGAAGAATCAACAATTTCGTTTAAACAACGGGGAAGCGCCTTTCAAAAGCCCGCCCGACCCGGAATGAATTTGGCTGCCCAGCGTAAACTTCAGCAAATGAATCAGGTAAGTCAAACTGTTTTCCATTCTGATCCTCCCGAAAGTATTAAATCGGGTATGAATATAGAGCATCAGCAATTTGGAACCGGACGTGTGATACAAATAGAAGGAGATGGTTCCGACAAAAAAGCACTGATATTCTTTAATAAGCTGGGCGAAAAAAAGCTGATTCTTAAGTTTGCCCGTTTACGCATAGTTCGATAAACGAATTGTTTGGATTGCCGGATAATTAAACTAATTTTGTACAAATTTTAAATTGACATGGATTATAATACTTCAAGAAGGGGATTAGTTTTGCCTGAATATGGGCGAAATATACAACGGATGGTTAATCATGTGAAGTCAATTGAAGACCCTGAAGAGCGCAACCGCTTGGCAAAAGCAGTGATTCAAATTATGGGAACTATGAATCCGCATTTGCGCGATGTAGCCGATTTTAAACACAAATTGTGGGATCACCTGGCAATTATCTCTGACTTTGAATTGGATGTTGATTCACCCTATCCTAAACCTACGCGGGAGCAAATTTATCAAAAGCCCCAACGTTTAAAATATAGTCATCCCGATGATATTCGGTTTAAGCATTATGGAAGAGTTTTGGAACAAATGATTGCAAAAGCCATTACTTTTGAAGAAGGGGAAGAAAAAAATTACCTTATTGAAGTGATTCTGAATCAGATGAAAAAGTCGTTCCTGACATGGAACCGCGACACGGTAAACGATGAATTGATTTATCATGATTTATTGGTACTTTCAAGAAACAGGCTGAAAGTTCCGGAAGGCATTAAGTTGAAGGAAACCAAAGAGTTTATAATAAAAACTCAAAGTGCCCCTAAGAAAATACAACCATCGAACTACAAGAAAAACATACGAATGAAAAAATAAGCCGGTTTAAACGAGGGCACTGAAAAAGTCCTGATAAATTAAGGGCTTGTACAATTTTGTTTGTACAAGCCCTTTTCCTTGCCATATTTAAAAAAACATTCTCTCTTTGTTGCAAATAAGCCTTTCTCAGCCCG
>Ga0172379_10000823_pt1 | contig 71822 bp, 69 predicted proteins | sample GrowelOW334metaG_FD_119756 | JGI IMG/M metagenome (GOLD analysis project Ga0172379, IMG submission 119756) | Groundwater microbial communities from an aquifer near a municipal landfill in Southern Ontario, Canada - Groundwater well OW334 metaG | ecosystem: Environmental > Aquatic > Deep...
GCCCGGATGAGTCCCCGGCCCCCTACATGAATGGGTCTTGCATTCCGGGCGATCGCTTTCAGGTAGGACCCGGCCTTTTCTGCCGCTGCCGCGTCACCCTTTGCGACGACGCTGCCGAGCAGCTCGTCCAGGAGCTGGGCCGGGTAGGGGCGCACGGGCGGAAGCCTCGCGATATAGCCTCGCGTAGCCCAGCGATCCAGGTCGCGGTAGATTCCATCGTTGGGATCGATGATGCTCTGGGTCCACGAGGAAGCGAGGACGAAGCCGAAAAGGGCAAGGATGATGAAAGATTTTCTCATCGGGGTTCTCCTTATTACAACCTTGATCAGAAGGACCAGCGGACCGTAGTCGAGGCATCGGTCCAGAAGCGCTCGTCGCCTTTGGTGAAATTGTAGCCCCGGATCGCGTTGAAGGTGGTACCAAGGGCCAGCGAAAGCCCGGCGCGTCCCAGCGCGCTGTCCTTCCCGGGCCTGTAGTCCAGGGAGAGGACTGCCCTGAGGCTTTCCTGCGGCACCTGGCCGGAGCGCACCATGACTCCCCGGGTATCGTGGAAATCCTGTTTGTTCGCGTAATCCGTTTCCGGTCCATAACCCAGCAGGCTGATGGACCCTTTAAGCGCGTAGGCCGTCTCAAGGGAAAGATTGGTGCCGGCAGGGATTCCATAGGCCAATTTGCCCCACAGTTCCCAAGCGTCCGGTCCCAGATGGAATCCTATCGGGTAGTCGACCCAGAAACGTCCCTCATAGGGTTCAACGAAGATGTAGCGGCTGGTGAATTGGCGCCAGGAAATATACTTGCCGTATATCCAGGGATCGGATTTCACGAATTCAAAATCGAGACGCAGGCGCCCGGGACCGGTTTCGAACCAGGGGGTGGAGATCGCAGTGAGCCCGAACTGCCAACCGTAGGCAGCTGCGTTTCCGGTGTCCGAACCTACCTCGTCCGCGACGGTGGCGTCGTAGATCATGCCCTGGCCGTACAATTCCAGGCCCCGGACCGGTACGAAGCTGAAATCCGTGGTTGGGGGGACGCTGTACATGCCTTCCTGGAAAAGGTTGTGGAAAATGATGAAGGGGTTGAGGTCGGCCAACTGCGGGTAACGCCCGCCGATCAGGTGGTGCTGGGTAAGGGCGATAGCGAAGGAGGGTACCGGCCGCCAGGTGAGCCGAGCCGCGGCCAGGGTTTTGGAGCGCTCAAGGCCTTGCAGTTGGTAGCCTGCGTTGTCCTCCAGCTGAAGGTCGGGATCTGCCCTCAGCGAGATGAGGTATTCCTCCTCGTCCTTCGTGATGACGGGATTAAGGACGATGAGGTACCAGGAAAAGGCGAAGGCACCTGCAGTGGCCTTCGCCGAGACAAAATCCACCCAGGGCAGGTTGTAGGCGATACCCAGGGATGAATGCCTGCCGGGTCCCAGTTGCAGCTTGTCCCGTCCGATACGGAATTCGAAGGGCTCGGCCAGAAGGCTCGTGATTCCCCGATAGGGGAAATTGACATCGATACGATCGGGTTGGGAAAGGGAAACCGCGTTTGTCCAGAAACCGTCCGCGGTACGGTACTGGCTGGAGGACGGACGGATGGACGGGTTCAGGTCCAGCGCGACGGGACCGGCGCGGAAAAGAAAGCGCAGGTCGGCGATGGGGTCACGGCTGAGCAATTCGGTGAAACGGACCGGACTCAGATAGGCGCGCCTGTTGGGTGCGGTGAAATTGGTGTCGGACTCGCGGGGGTCGGGGTCAGGAATGCCTTCCCAACCGACGGAGGGCGAGAAGACGAAGGCCGCCTCCACAGGGCCGCCGGGTGGGGGCAGCATGGTTGCCAAGTCCGGGAGGGAATGGTTGTCCGTTTCCGGGGCAGCCGCTTCGGCACTGTCCCTGGCCGATTTCCATACCGCCCCAACGGTCGCCGGGCCTTCCATGAAAGGACGTGAATGCCCGGCAGCCAGGGCCGCCTCATCCACCAGTTCGTACGCGCTGTCTCCAACGCGTACTATTGCCGGGTCCTTGGAGGGGGCGTAGGAAAAAGCCGGACCTCTCGTCTGCGGGTGAAGGAAAGCCGGGTAGGCGAGTAAAAGCCCGAAAGAACAACAAAAAATGAAATCACGAAAAAAGGAGCTATTGACCATCACCCGTGGGAGTGCTAGTTTTTGGCAAGATGAGGATACGGTTTGAAAGAAAAATTGCGGAAGCATAAGTTCTCCATTTTTTTTGCCTTCATGTGGAGCATTCTGGGATTCGTACTGCTTGCTTTGGCAGCTCTAAACTGGTTTCCCTTTATCCAGACTGAAAGGTTGATGCGTCGTGCGATTCCACTCCTTGGTGCGGCAAACGCGGCGTATTTCCTTATGTCCATCATTCTAGCCCGGCTGCGGACCTTTCCCTATGCCAACAAGCCTTTTGTAATCAATTTCGTAGCGACAGTAATTTCCGCGCTCATGTTCATGGCTTTAGCTTCGGCGCGTGTTTATTTCTCGCTCAGTTTCCTGCTACTCTATTTCATATTCACGAATATCTGGTTCAGCGCGGAAGCCCTGTTGCGTTCCCGTTTTTCCCTGTACATCCTGGCTGTGGTTCGTGGCGGCTATCCCATAGAGGATCGCAAATTCCAGAATATCCGTCTGGTACCTTTTGACCGGCCCGAAGCGTTTCCCGAAGGCGTCGATGGCGTGGTTGTGGATTTCCGCCAGGAACTGTCCAAGGATTGGCTTGAATTCGTCACCAGGTGCGTGATGGAGGATATTCCGGTCATCTCCTCCGACGATTTTCTGGAAACCCAGACGGGTACCATCATACTGGAAAACCTGACAACCGCGCAGAGCGTCAGCTTCCAGAAGGCGTCCATCTACCTGGTTGTGAAAAGGTTCATGGACATTTTCCTCGTCCTGCTATTCTCGCCCCTATGGATCCTGATATTCCTGGTCACCGCCGCGCTGGTGAAACTCGAGAGCCCCGGGCCGCTGATCTTTTCCCAGAAACGGGTGGGTCGGCGAGGCAAGGCGTTTACCATCTACAAGATTCGTAGCATGCGGACGGACTCGGAAAAAAACGGGGCCGCCTTCGCCGCCAAATCCGATGCGCGGGTCACGAAGGTGGGCAGCTTCATACGGAAATTCCGCATCGATGAATTCCCCCAGTTCATCAACATACTCAAGGGCGACATGAGCCTTATTGGCCCCAGACCCGAACAGGTTGCCTTTGTGGAGAATTTCAAGCAGGAGATTCCATACTACCAGCTAAGGCACATGGTGCGTCCCGGCATAAGCGGGTGGGCACAGATCACGCAGGGCTACGCGTCGGGTTCGCACGAGACTAGCATCAAACTGTCCCACGACCTGTATTACGTAAAGCACCTGTCCTTCGTGCTCGACTTCCTGATAGGCATCCGGACCGTCGCCACCATCCTAACCGGATTCGGCTCCAGGTGAGGCGTCATCGGGTTCTTCCTGGCTTGATTGGATGTCCAGTCTCCTTACTACCCAGAGATTCCATTTCTTGGGGCGCCCCAAACCTTTGACCCAGATGGCACCTTTTCCGGGTTCGTACAGCTCGAGTTTATCCAGATCGGTGGCGAACAGGAAACGCTTGACCTTGACTCCATAGGCGCCATCGAAAAGCAAGGGAGAAAGCCTGGAAAAGCCGAACCTCGTTTCGTATACCGCGGTTCCTATCTCGATATATTCTTCCCGTCCGGCAGACAGCCTTACGTCCATGGCTTTCTGCCCTGCCTTCTGGACCGCTCCCACCTCTAAGCTGATCATGGTATCGATGGGCAGCAGGGAGCGCACTCGTTCCCTGCCAAAATCGAATCTGGATTCCACTGTCCGAAGCGTCGTGCCCAACAGGCTCATGCGTAGACCGCGGGGAGCCAGGTAGCGGTAGGACGCGTCGATTAGCTCGAATACGTTTATCTGAAGTTCCGCCGCCAGGGCGAACAGCTTAGCTGTCTGTGCCCCATCCAGGATGTAGGTGTCTGCCTTCTCGAACGGCAGGACGCCCAGCGCGTCGGCGACAAAGGGAGCGGCCTTGTCGGCGCCCAGCTTGGCCGCCCAGCACGGATGGATGGTTGCGAAAGCGCATGCGGCCATCATGGCCAGGAGTTGGAAAATGACGCGGATGCGCATTACTGTTTTCCTGTCGGGCGCGCTTCCCTGGAAAGGAACCAATCCGCGAAGCGTTTCAGGCCCTCCTCGATCGATGTGGTGGGCCGCCACCCGAAGTCGCGTTCCAGCGCACTCACGTCCGCTTCAGTGGCATGGACGTCCCCGGCCTGCATGGGAAGGAAATTTTTCAGGGCTGGTCGTCCCAAGGATTTTTCGAGCAAGGCGATGAAACGGCCCAGCGCAACCGGATTGTTGTTTCCGATGTTGTATACCCGGTACGGCGCGCGTGAACTCCCTGGATCCGGGTTTGCCGGATTCCAGGAAGGATCCCCTGCCGGTATGCGCGCGGTGGCCTTTATGATTCCATCCACTATGTCGTCGATGTAGGTGAAATCCCTGAGCATGTCGCCGTTGTTGTAGACGTCTATTGTCCCACCCGAAAGGATGGCTTTGGCAAATTTGAAGTAGGCCATATCCGGACGTCCCCAGGGACCATAGACGGTGAAGAAGCGGAGACCGGTGGTCGGAAGATCGTACAGGGCGGAATAGGCGTGCGCCATGAGCTCATTCGCTTTCTTGGTCGCCGCGTAGAGGCTTATGGGATGATCGGTATGGTCGCCGACCCGGAATGGCCGCGATTCATTCATGCCATAGATGGATGAGCTGGATGCGTAGACCAGATGGGGTGTTTTTGCCGACCTGCACGCTTCGAGCACATTGAGGAAGCCGACGAGATTGGCATCCACGTAAGCCCGGGGATTTTCGATGCTGTAGCGCACACCTGCCTGCGCGGCCAAGTTGATGACGCGGTCGAAAGGTCCTCCAGCAACTAGTGCGGCGAGGGATCCTGCATCTTCCAGACGCATCCGAATGAACTTGAGACCGGCATGTCGGGAACTGCGGATGGGAAGTGACCAAGTCTCCGCATCGCTTCCTATGCCGAGTTGGGAAAGCCGGTCGATCTTGAGGGTTGTGTCGTAATAATCGTTGATCGAGTCTATGCCGACCACCTCGTCACCTTTCGCAAGCAGTGCTTTGACGAGATGGAAACCTATAAATCCGGCGGCGCCGGTAACCAGATGCGTCATGCGTTGTTCCTTACAGGATGGACTACCCTGAAAATTCCCTGCCGGCGGTTCTGGGCTTGCTGGTCATCATCACACTGAGCCTGACCATCCCTGCCTGCCACTCGCTCGGGAAAGATCCAGGCATTGATGGCCTGCGCGAACGGATGGGAACAAGGAGGAAGGAGGGGGTTCTGAGGGCCCGTGCCCGTATCGGGGAGCTTGCGTCTTTTCTGGATATTCCAAACTTGGATGCTGCCGCACGTGGCGGGATCCCGGTAGCCAGCGCGGCGTGGTGGCTGGATGGCAATGCCACTCCGGATGCCAAGTCATCGACAGCCGCATTGCGCGCCGCCCTCTCAGCACCTGTCGACGTGCTTGTCATTCCAGCGCTTCCGGTACCTTGGCTCATAGACGGCACTCTCGAACTCCTGGACGGTCCACGTGAAATCATCCTGGAACCTGGTTGCGTTATCGCGGCAGCCGCAGGCGCTTTCAAGGAGACGAACGCATCGCTGATAAAGATTGGAACCGGAAGGACCAGGCTGATTTCCGGCTATGGCGCGACACTATCCATGCGGGGCGACGATTATCGCAGCAAGGACTATGCACCATCCCAGTGGCGCCATGGATTGGAACTCCGGAGCGTAGCTGGATTGGTTGTCGAAGGACTTGAGATCCGCGATACCGGTGGAGACGGCGTCTATGTGGGAGAGGGGAAGAATAAAATGCCCTGCAGTGGTCTCGTGCTCCGGGATCTGATTCTGGAAGCGAACCATCGCCAGGGAATCAGCGTCATTTCCGCCAATGGCTTCCTGATGGAATACTGCAGGGTTGCCGGAACCAAGGGAACGCCGCCGCAGGCCGGCATCGATTTTGAACCGAACGCGGGCACCTGGGGGTTTGAACGCTGTGTCATCGGCTCAAGCGTGTTCGAGCGGAATAAGGGAGCGGCTATGCACGTCCATCTGGTCAAGCTGTCGGCGGACCGGAAAGTCGACATTGTGGTCCGCGACTCGGTTCTTGTTGGGTCGCCACTGGCGCTCTGGATCCGAGGAGTGCCAAAAGGCCTGACGGGCACCATCGACATCGGAGAAACGCAGGTTCGTGGACTTGTCACCATAAAGCAGACGTCCACTTTCAGCGTCAGGCGTGAGCGCTAGGCTGGTCTGGAAAGGTCGCGACGGGACCGGACCGATGCTACCAGCGCAAGGTACCTGTCGATGACAATTTCTTCCCGGTACCGTTCGAGCGCATATGCGCGGGAGGCGTCTCCCATCGCACGGAGCCTATCCTGTGGAAGGGTTGCCATTATGAGCATCCTGTCGGCCAGATCGCGGGGGTCCCGTGGTGTATGCAGGAATCCGTTGATTGAGTCATGCACCGGTTCCCGTGTGCCCACCGAATCGGCCGCAATGACCGGTTTACCCATGGCGATGGCTTCCAGCAGACTGCGGGGTGTGCCTTCCCTGTAATACGACGGGAGCACCACGCAATCCGCCGCAGCCAGATAGGGCCGGACGTCGTCAGTCTCTCCGGCAAGGAAGATGTGACCCGCGTCAACCGCTGCCTTCACCAGCGCAGGATTTGCCGTATGCGGATCCTCAGGGTCGAAGCGGCCCAAGAGACTTACTGTTGCGGCAGTTCCGGATGCGCGGACAAGGGCGGTGGCTTCAATGAGATCCTCGACACCCTTTTCCTTGAGAAGTCTGCCTACGAACAGGAAGCGGAACGGCCCGGCTGCACGTGGGGTTGATTCAGGTGTGAAGCGCTCCGTATCCACTCCAGACCCTGGGAGCAGATCCGTCTTTTTTTCTTCGACGAGTCCCGCTTCCAGAAAGAGTTCCATGTCGTCGGGATTCTGGAAGAATACCCGTTCGACCTTGGCGAAAGCGATACGGTAAAGGGTGCGGGCGATGAGTTCTATCAGTCCACCCTTGCTGAAAGCCGCCCCAAGCCCGGTGACATTGCATGCCACGTTGACGCCCAGAAGGCGGGCAGCGATGGATCCATATAGATTCGGTTTAATGGTGTATTGAAGGACCAGGTTGGGTTTGAGTTCCGAGTACGCACGAAAGAACGCGAAAAAAGTCGCAAGGTCGCGCAGGGGATTGTTGCCTTTGGAATCCACGGTGATTTCGCGGAAGCCAACTCCCGTTTCCACAACCCTCTGCGTATACTCGTCCTTCGGGGCGAGGACGATCACCTCGTAGTTGTTTTGAAGGAGGGCGCGAATGAGGGGGAGCCTGAAATTATGGACGTACCAGGATGTGTTGTAGGCTATGACGACCCGGAATCTACTCATCCGCACAGTTCCTCATACAAGGATTTGAGGGTGGCTGCGCTGGATTCCCAGGAAAAATCCTTGACGCGCTCCAGTCCCCGTTTGACCAGGCGGTTTCTAAGTACTGGATTTGTCAGTACTTCCTGCATTTTCGCCGCCAGTTCGGCAGTATCGCGAGGATCCTTAACCAGCACAGCGGCATCCGCAACCACCTCGGGGATGGCGAAGACGGACGAGGTGACAACGGGACAGGCACAAGCCATGGCTTCAAGGTTCGGCATCCCGAAGCCTTCATAGAGCGAAGGAAAAACAAAAAGATGCGCGGTTTGGAGAAGCCTGATTTTCTCCGCTTCGGAAATGAAACCGGGAAAATCGACCTTGTCGGAAAGCGAGCGGTTCCGCAACCAATCCATTACGGCGGGGTTTTTCCATCCACTACCAACTACGACAAGTCGGGCATCGGGAATTGTTGCCGCTGTACGCGCGAATGCCTCCAATAGCGTCCACGGATTCTTGCGTTCGGAAAATTTGCTGATGTGGAGTATGGTCGGCACCCGGCTGGTGTCTGCAGACGCGGGAGCGATTTCCGCGGGCCGGTATTCAGGCTTGACCGCGTTGAGGCAGACCCTCAATCGTGACGCATCGACCTTGTATCGCTCTGCGATAAAGGCGGCGCTCGTCCGGGAGACCGTAACCACCGCATCCATGCGCCGGGCAAGGAAGGGGACGACGAGGTTGGCGTGCAACCTTTTTATAAGGCTGAACTGCGCAGGCAGGAACAAGATGCTCGCGCCGTGAATGGTTGCTACGCTTCGCGCGCGGGTGAACCAGATTGGTGCCAGGATGGTCAGCGGGTTGTAGTGAAGGATGTCGAAGCGCTCTGCGCGGAGGATGCAGGTGGCCTTTAACAGATTACGCGGTACGATGAGTTCCCGGCAGCGCCGGTAGATTGGCATTTCATTGTGCTCGGCATGGATGAGCACGTATTCGTTTCCGTGGTCCAGATCCAGCAGGTGATTAAGGATTTCCAGAAGATGGAAGCCACTCCCGCTCGTGCCTTGGTCTATGGGACGGGTGAAGATGCCTATCTTGAGAGGGCGTTTCATCAGGAGGCTCCCATCAGGTCGTGTGCCACGGTCGCAGCACGCTCGCGCCAGGAATGGCGGTCGGAAGCAGTCCGGGCTGCGCGGGTTTTTTCGTCCAGCAGGGCTGGATTTGAGGAGATTTCCCCGAGGAGTTTCACCAGGGCCGCTTCGGAATACTCGATTGCCCAGCCCACGCCATTCTCTTCGATGAAGGTTCCTGCAGCAGTTCCCTTGGTCCCGAGTACAGGCAGAGAGTACTGGAGGTATTCGAAGAGCTTGATCGGCATTGCGAAGTCCCGCCAGGATTGCGGCTCGAGGAAGAGGATTCCAAGATCGGCTTTGATCATGTATGGAGCAAGGTCCGCTCCCGAAGCGTGAACGACGGTAATGCGTTCGCAGGGCTGCGCCTCATAATCGCCCTTCCAGAGATCCCAGTCCGCTTTCCTGCAACAGACAGTCAGGGAAACGAAAGGGGTTGTTGCCACGGTACGAAAGAGTAGTCCAAGATCGTAGAATGGTCCGATTCCGCCCACATAGAAGATATCCAGCCCCTGCTTGCCTTCCCTCGGCAGTCTCGGCGGGCCTGCCTTCTCTATTCCCGGGGGCAGGGGCCGCACGGCACCTCCCATTATTACTGGTAACTGTGCCTCCATTTCACGCGATGGAAGGTATACGACATCGCAGAGCCTGGAATAATTGCGCAGGTCGATGAAATGGAAAGCCCTGTTGACGATACGTTTGAAAAAGGTGACCTTCCTGGCGAATTCGGGGAATTTCCAATAAATATCACGGTAGAATAGACCAATTTTCAATTTGTTGTGCTTGCAGAAACGGAAGAAACCAAAATCCAGGAAAGGGTGTAGGGGTAGGTGGTTCTTTCCTGTCAGAAGTGTGGGAATTGTTGCGTTTTCCGCGTACAGGAAGTCGTAATGGATACCGGACAAGATGGCTTTCTTTGCCCCTGCGATGAGGCGGCGCCGTTCGGAGGCATCACCCGAGATTAGGTCTACCTCGTAGCCAAGGGCCTGGAAACCCCTGACCATCCGGGGGACACGGACATGGAAACCGGTTCGCGCCGCCGGATCTATGCTGCGGGGAACGTGGAAGAGCATCCGCATAGGTGCTTGCCGCTCAGATCAGGGAGCAGACGCGCGCCAGCTGTGCATCTGTCTGTTCGGGCCAGAGGGGCAGGCTGAGTACCCGCTTGCTGGAATTTTCGGATACGGGGAAATCCCCCTCGCGGTAACCGAGGTGGCTGAAGGCGGGTTGGAGGTGGAGCGGAATGGGATAGTGTACCCCGGTTTCTATTTCCGCAGCGGCCAGTCGTTCCTGGAGTTCGTCACGCGCGCCGCTTTGGATCACGTAGAGGTGGAAAACCGGCTTGCTGCCTTCGGCAACGAAGGGAACCTGTACTTTCTTTCCGGCAAGGGCTGTCGTGTATTCTGCCGCAAGACGGACACGCTTTTCGGTCCATAGCGGTAGTTGCCGCAGCTTCACCCGGAGGATGGCCGCCTGTATGGTATCTAACCGGGCGTTGTAGCCGACGATGGAGTGGGTATATTTTTCTTTCCATCGGCCGTGGTTAGCCAGCATCTTCATGGTTTCCCGCAGGGCCGGATTGTTGGTGACCGCCGCGCCCGCGTCGCCGAAAGCCCCCAGGTTCTTGCCGGGGTAAAAGGAGAAGGTGGCAATATCGCCGTAGTAGCCGGGACCCTTGCCGTCCACTGTCGCCCCATGGGCCTGTGCTGCGTCCTCGACGATGCGCAGGCCCTTTTTGCGGGCGATGGCCGAGATGGAAGCCATGTCCGCCATCTGTCCGTACAGGTGGACAGGGATAACGGCCTTCACGGCGGTACCGGCGGGAGAGTCCAGGTAAGATTGGAGCGCTGAAGGATCCATGGTGAATCGGTCGGGATCTATGTCGACAAAGGCAACCTTGGCACCGACTGCTTCTATCGCCTCGGCCGAGGCTATAAACGTTGCGGGGACGGTAACTACCGTGTCGCCGGGGCCTATCCCGAGGGCCTTTAGCGCGACGACGAGCGCGTCGGTACCATTCGCGCAACCGACGGCGTACGCGGTGCCGCAATAGGCGGCGAATTCTTCCTCGAAGAGTTCGATTTCCTTCCCGCCGACAAACCGAGAATGTTCGATCAGGTGCCTGATCCGAGCCATAGCCTCTTCCAGGTAATCGGGATAGCCCGCAGTCAGATCGTTGAAGGGAATTTTCATCTGTCGTTCTCCGTTGTTTCGTATTCGGGATTATCCCGGATGTCTGATCTGGGTCGGGCAGGATTTCCATAGGCAACCGCGAAGGGCGCAACGTCCCGGGTCACCACGGAGCCGGAGCCGATCAGGGCCTGTTTGCCGATTGCTACCCCGGGAAGCACCGTACTGTTCGCGCCAATCTTTGCGCCTTCACCGACGACTGGTCCGCGCAGATTTTCCTTGACATGGTGACCGCGAGGATATTTGGCGTTGGTGAGTGCCACCTTCGGACCGAGCCAGCAACCTTTCTTCAGCACCGAATATTCGGGTATGAAGGCCTGGGAGTGTATCCTGACTCCATCTTCGATCCGCACATGGTGCTCGATGCACGAAAGCGTCCCGACACTTACATCGTCGCCTATTTGGTTCAGTTCCCGGATCACTGCATGGTGCCCTGTAGAAAAATGTTTGCCGATCACATTTCCCGCGTAGATCACCGTATGGCTGCGTATGACGGAATCCGCTCCGATCTTGGTTGGCAGTTCGCCCTCGGCTGCGCCGGCAGGAGGTTTTCCGATGATGCAGAAATCCTCGATGACTACGCCGTCGCCGAGCTCCACGTTCGGGTATATCCTAGAGGACGACACGACGGCCCAGCCTGGAACGTTTGGGTTCAAACCGGAGGAACACTTCCTTGCCGGTCTCGGCAGATTCGTACATGGCGTTGATCAGCTCCAACGATTTCCTGCCTTCCAGTCCGTCAACCAAGGCCTTCTTGTTGTTGCGTATGCAATCAACTACGTGCTCCAGATACCTCTGGTGGCCAAAGCCGTAGACGTTTGGAGGAGTCTCGGCGTACCTCTCCAGCACTTCCTTTCGGGTCTTCTCGTCCTCATTCGCGAAGTTCCAGGTTTCCATCTTGTTGACGGCGAAACCTCCGATGACAACTGAGCCTTTTTCGCCGAGCAGCGATAAGGATCCTTCAAGATCCTTGGGTCTGGTCGCCGTGGTAGCCTCGACGACACCGAGGGCTCCGCTCCGGAATTTGATGATGGCGACGCAGGTATCGTCCACCTCGACATCCGCAAGGAAGGTTCCCGTCTTTGCCATCACGGATACGGGTTCCCCAAGCATCCACTCCAGCAGGTCAATGTGGTGGGAAGCCTGGTTTGAGATCACGCCGCCATCCAGTGCCCAGGTTCCGCGCCAGGCGTCCTGGTCATAATATGCCTGGTCGCGGCACCAGCGGACGCGCACCGTGCCAAGCACCATCCGGCCGAACCGTCCGGCTTCCAGTGCCTCACGGGCCTTCATGACCGGTACATTGAAACGGTTCTGCTTGACAACATACAATTTGACCGCGTGCTCGTCGCAGACACGTATCATCTCGTCGGCGTCATCCAGACGGAGGGCCATCGGTTTCTCGCAGATCACGTGCTTGCGGTATTTCCTTACGATATCGATGGTATGCTCGGGATGCAGCCCGCTGGGCGTGAGGATGTTGACTATGTCAACTTTTTCCTTCGTAAGCATTTCATCGTAGGAACCATAATGCGGGACACCATATTGCTTGCCCGCCACCCTGGCCCGGTCGGTGTCCACATCGCAGACCGCCGCGAGTTCGGTGCCTTCGCACGCAGTCACCGCTTCCAAGTGTTTTTTGGAGATCCGGCCGCAGCCGACCAGGGCGACCCTGAATTTTTCAGGCATGATCACTTCCTTCCCAACAATATTGATTCAACTCTTCTCCGATCCTCGTCATCGCGTCCACGTCGGGATGTGATCGCCAGAGGCCGATATTTTTCTTGGATACAGCCGGGTCAAAAAAGGACCGAGGGCTGGAATGGGCTGTCTCGGGAACCCTGAGGAAAGCAAGGATACGCGACCGCTGGGTCTCATAATCAAGCACGAGTTCCTCGAAACGGATACGCAGCAAGACCTCACTATCTGTTTCCTGGTTCGACTTTTCCATGAGGGAGCGGAACCAGAAGATGAAACCTTTTACATCCCGGGGTGCGAAGGCATAGCTGTACTTTACCGCATTCGCATAAGTGTCGCGGGGATCCCGGGAGATGATGATCATGCGGGCATTGTCAAACAGGGCAAGGACTCGGGATGGAAATAGGGACGCGTAGCCTTCGTCAAGGATTGCCCGCTTTCCTTGAGCTGCCTCTCCCAGCAGTTCCTTAAGATAGGCCTTCGTGAGGGGAATGAATTCATTGGAGGGACTCCTCGAAAGGAAAATCTTTTTTCCATACGGAGAAGTACCTTTAAGTACTTTGGCCGCTTTCCTGAAGAAAAGGGAAAAGGGATCGTTTATACCGACCCACATTCCGGAATATTCCGTCCCGACGAGACTACGCGCATACTCAAGGGAAAGACGCCTGAAGGAAGGGCAGATCGATCGGTTGAAATCCTGGTTGGCATAAGGGAAGCCGCCTTTCCTGCTCAGCTTCCACACCAGTGTAATGAAACGCTTGATTGCCCGGTCCGATTGGTATGGTGACCAATTCGTTCCAAGGGCGGTTTCAAGGCTCAGTATCCCGTCCGGATCCGTGATGAAGCGAAGTTCGGGGATGATCGAATGGAAACCTTCGACTTCCCTAAGTAGGTCAACGGCTGCGCTGGAACCGCTTCCGCCGAAACCGCCGATAATGACTGGTCCGTCAATCATGGTTTCACTCCGTCGTGTTTTGGGATTGATGACATACTACCGAGACCACATCAGCATATTCTTGTGTTAACCGTGCGACGATGACATCCTCGGAATAGTTATCGTATGCATATTTCCGTATTTGTATGTTGTTGTAGAAGGTTTTGCGGCAACAGAGCAGGGCATCAGCCAGGGCTCTTTCTTCAACATCGCATAGGATTCCCAAGTCCCGACTAGTGATAAGGTCTTCTGGTCCTCCGCATCTGGTAGCAACAACGGGTAAGCCTATGCTCATCGCTTCGATGAGGACTACTCCGAAAGTTTCGTAGGAACTGGAAAGCACGAACGCATCCGATATGGCCATCGTGGAAGCTACAGTTTCCCTGTCAAGGGCACCAGTGAAAGTCACGAGGCCGTACATGCCTAATTTGCCGGCCAGCAATTGGAGCGCTTCCCGTTCCGGTCCCTCCCCAGCGATTACGAGCCTAATGGACGGATCGGTGGAAGCAGCAATCGCGAAGGCTCGGATCAGCAGAGCCTGGTTCTTGATTTTTTTGAGATACCCAACACTCACGAATACGAAATTTTCGTCGTCCCGTCGAATTTTGGGTATCCGGAAAAAATCATCACGGACGAAATTCGGCATGATCTTGAAGTCCATGCCAAAATCATGTTCGAGCCTTTTACCTAAGGCTGCGCTAACCGCGAATCGTTTCCTCGCCGAAGCGAAGGTGTTACGGATGGATTCCCTCTCCGAGTTGGAGAAGGTTTTCCTGAAGAAAGCAGACGAATGTTCCGTCATGACATATCCGATCCCTTGAACGGATGAGATCCACCGGGCAATCGGACCGCTCCTGAAAGAATGGAGATGGACCAATTCGGGGGTCCAGTTCCGGGATTGGAGGCGTGTGAAAAGACATTGTCCGCACGCCTGTTGGATCCATGCATTGAGACCATGCAAGAAAGGCAGTGAGGGTACATGGAAGATGAGGACCTTCAGGTCGTCGTCGTCGAATTCCCGAATTCCCATGCTGAACCAGCGAAAACGCCAAGCGTCCTTCAGGAAGAATTGATGTACGTGGAGGATGGCTACCTCATGGCCACGCTTTGCGAAGGCTTTTGCTTGTTCCCGGAAGAAGGAGCCCTTGCCCGGCTTGTAGCCTGAGCCGTACCAAGACGGGATGATCAGGATACGCATTCCTCAGTCCTGCTCGGCCGGCGCGGAGGCCTTTCGCCTGAAAATTTTCTGGACTGAACTTTTCATATTGGGTAGCTTGAACAGGTAGATGCCGAGCCAGAGGTAGATAAGGAAAAGGACGGCCGAGATTCCGATGATTGCTGGAATCGATGACTTTCCGAAAATGTGTTTCACGCCCCAGAAAGCAAGTGCCATTAGGGCATTCAGCAGAAGTATCCTTACCGATTCCAAGTCGTAGGGCTGGAGTTTAAGGTACCAGGAAACAAAAATGAATTGGACAAGATTGCATAGGAATACCGAGAGCATGGTCGCGAATGCTGCTCCGGATACACCCCAGATCGGGATGAAGAGTGTGTTGGTAAAATAGGTGAGCACTACAAGGAGGATACGGATATAGAATTCCAGTTTGTAATAACGCGAAAAGGAGATGATCGCGCCGCTCAGACCTGTGCCTACGTTGATCAATTCGCCAAGTGAAAGGAAAAGAAGCACATAGAATCCAGTTTCGTATGCCTTGCCGAGTATTGTGAGCAGGTCTGTCCCGAACGCGATAAGTGCTGAGAAGGCGAACAGACCAAGGATAAGTTGCTGGTTGACGTTCTCGTTGTACAGTTTCTTGAGCTTTCCAACCTCTTCCTTGCGCCAATAGCTGGCGATGAGGGGAGAGTTCGTCATTGAGAATCCCTTTCCGATAAATTCAATGAGAACGATAAACGTAAGAACTACCCGGTAAACCCCGACTCCCGCCATATCCACATAGTGTCCGATCATTATCTTGTCGATTGAATTGACAAGTAGGGCGATGACGCCCGAGAAAAGCATGTAGAATGAGTAGTTGAAGTATTTCTTGAGGAATTTCTTGGAAAGGAACCTGAATGACGGCAATGCAACCACGCCGAATCTCAGGTAGCCGGCGACAAATAAAACCGACTTGAAAACGACGCTGAGGATGTCCACGAGCAAGAATGTGTAAAAATCAAAAAAACCGAAATACATGAAACAAAGCATCACGATGTTCGCCGATCGGGTTGTTATGTTGTAGATCACATTAGCGGAAACGGATCGCTTGAAGACCTGATAAATACTTCTGAACTGGTTGTTGAAGACCTCCCCGATCATGAGGATGAACACGAAATCAAAATACTTCGCGAGAAGTTCGTCGTGGAAATATTTCAGGACGTAAGACCGGAAGACTATGAATCCAGTGCAAACCAGTACGTATGCGCAGAGGGAGAGCAGTAGGTTGAAGACGTAGAAGCCTGTCAGTTCGTGCTTGTCATCACGCAATTCAGGGCTGTATTTGATGATTCCGACGGGTGTTCCCAAGTTTAGGAAAAAGCCGGCAAGTGCAGAGATGGTCACGAGGCTGGACAATACTCCTATTTCCGCGGGAGTTATGATTCTCGCCTTCATGAAGGTCCCTAGGAAGCCGAGTATGAGCGCGCCGTAGAGTACGATGATGTTGAGGATGCTGCCACTCGTGGTTTTTGACATCTTTTTACATTCCTGTTGAAATTATGGCTTTGATCGCTTTCTCTGCAGCGAAGGACGGATTCGTGGCATCCCTGTTCTGAATGCGTAGTATGCGCGGAAGCGATCCCAGTTCGTCGAAGGAATACAGAATCTCCTCAATTACAGTTGCGAAACGGTAGATGTCTTGTATGTCATCCCCTTCAGCTCGGCTCTGGCGAATGGTTCGCCCCGAGAGCCGACGCAGAGCGGTTTCTGGTGTGGTGTCGACAACTATGACAACATCGGCCAACAAGCCTCCCCGTTCAAGTATGGACAGTGCACGATTCCAGTTTACGGGAACCTGCGCGCGGTATCCGACGGAGGCGCAACCCTGCACAGGCCCTTGGTCAAGCAGTAGGTAACAATTGTTCCTATCGCGGATGACTCCGGCGAGGAAGGCCATGTGCAGCCATAACTTCGCCGTATCCGATGCCCGCGCCTGTTTCGTGCTGCAGATGAAGGCGAGAAAACTCCATGCGAGGCCCGGTGAACTCAGTATGAAAGTCATCGCACTTACGAATTTTTCAGCCTTCCTGCGTCCCCCTCCCAACTCATGCGTGACGTGGTAGGTTGGGGATTCAACTTTCATCCCTTTTTGAGCAAGGTTCTCATGGACGAGTTTCGCGATAGTCGATTTTCCGCTACCGGGCAGTCCGACGAACTCAATTACCATGGCAAGTCCGTATCGCTTGCCAGACGGCTCGCCGCGCTTCCCGCATTGTCACTTCCAAATCAACATCCGTCCTGATCGAGACCGATGGTGAACCCGCGTAGGAGAGCGCCTCCACGATCCGGGCCTTCTCACGTATCACATACGCGGGAGTATCCTTTTTCCGTTCCAGTGCGATCTCCAATGGCACGGAGAGTTTTATGACCAGATCGGGCGACATGGTCTGGAGGTGTTCATAGACATTCCGTTCCCACCGTCCGAGCGAACGGAGAACCGGATTGCGGTGGTCCTTGAGGTCACCGAGTAATGGACCGTCATTCAGCCCTTCGAACCGGGCTTGTGGATAACGGTCCGTAAGTACGATGAGTCCACGTTCACGCGCACGGGCGATAAATCGGGCCTTGCGCAGTTTTTCCTTCGCCAATAGGAAAGCCCATACAATTTTAGCCGCACGAAGGGAAGGTCTTGATGCATCCCTGTCTTTTTCGGCCTTTGTAAGGTTCGATACATCACCCCTGCGATGGGTCCGAAGCCTTGCCACCATGCGGAGTGGAGCACGGAGAAGCGAAGCCTTACCGTCGCCGCTACCGAAGTACACTTGTCGGAAATCGATCTTCCACGAAAGCCAAGAACGCAAGCCAGACAGAACCGTCGACTTGCCCGAACCATCCGCGCCGAGGAAGGCGATGAGAACGCCGCGGCCTGGAAGGTAACGCCGGTAGGGCATGGCTGCTCCGAATTTCTTGTAAGCTGTCAGGGTCATGGCAGCGCGGAGCTTTCTGGCGGCGTAGCGGAGGGTTACGAATGGTTCGCGGTCAGAGGGGGAAGCGGTTGCGGCGAATCCAGGCAGGATCCGATTTCTGATTGAGGTGAAAACCTTCGATAATGCCCGTTTTTCGTCAGATTTGACCGCTTCGAAAAGTTTATAGGCGATATTCGCCGGGAACAGTTCCAGGGTGAGCGCCGAGAAGGCGTCTGTATCAATCCGCGCCTTAAGCCATTCAAACTCGCGCTGCTCGTCGGCCGAGAAGGTTTCAATACTCAGGGAAAAGGGCAAGGAGCCCATCCCTTTTGCCGCGCGCCTGATGATCAGGACGACCAACTCCCATTCGGGGCTTGCAATCCGTACGCGCGTGGCATCGAAAAGGACCGAGTCCCTGAACATTCCGGCTTCCCAGGGCAGGTGGAAATTCTTCACGAACTTCCGGCCGATCTCCAGCGCGAAGTGGACATGAGCGTGGATGAGACATGCGTCTAGCTCGTCGATGCCAATGTAATCTTCTATGGACCGGTACCGGAGGTACGGTACCGGAATGAAACGCACGAAACCAAGGGATCGGGCGACTTCTGCGAAGGTCTCGCGGGACTCGGTTGCGACGAGAATATCAAGATCGGTTTGTCCGGAGAGTGCCGCTTCCAAGTGTTCGTTGCTCTTCCAGTGGCAATAGGATATTCCGGCTTCGTCCAGACGATCGAAGAACTTGATACAGGTTGTGAACATCCCTACCTCTTGTCCTTTGTCGCAGAATGCAATACGTCGGCGATAAGTTCGTGGGAAACGTCCAAAGAAAAATTGTCGCTGCGAGCCTTAGTTGACATTTCGGGTATTAGGCGAAGCATTTCATCGAGGTTTGCGTAGCGGGAAACGAAATTCGGAATTCCCAGGGAATCAAGCATATCTGCTGTCTTTAAACACAGGGCAAGCGAATGTTCCGGTAAGCCTTCCTTAATGCCGGGAATTCGGAGAAGAGCGGTCAAGGTGAAGGAACAGGCGAGTCCATGTGGCATGTGATGGTGTAACGTCAGCGGATATGAAATCGAATGCGCCAAAGCTGTCCTTCCCTGGCTTATCGCGAATCCCCCCAGGACGGCGGCATCCTGCATTTCGGCACGCATTAAGAGATCATCCGGATTTGAGAGTACGCGCGGAAAAGATTCCACCGACTTATCGAGCGCAGCGAGCGCAAAGCTGGAACTCACAGGTGTCCGGTTTTTGTTCCATAGAGATTCCAGTGCATGCGAGATTGCGTCAAGTCCGGTGAAAAGAGTCAACTCCATCGGCAAGGAGACTAAAAGTGAGGGATCCAACAGGGCCTGCGAAGGGAATACCGCGTCTCCGAAAACAGAGAACTTCTTCTTGTCGCGAAAATCCCAGACAGTTGCAAACGGGGTTACTTCCGCACCAGTTCCCGACGTTGTCGGTATGGCAAACACCGGAATGCCCTGTCCCCAGTTTTGCTTCACTCCTCCCCTGAGAATTCGGTCGAGTGGTCGTTCTTCATCCTTGGCCAAGCATACACCGAGGACTTTTGCGCTATCGATGACGCTGCCACCTCCTACTGCGACTATGGCAGAGAAAGTTTGCTCCTGTAGGGAAGAGATAAGGTCATCCAATGCATCAAGGTCAGGATTCGCACACGTTGAATCGTTGATTGTGACTCGTTCAGCGCCCAAAACGGCGATAATTTTTGCGTTTGTGCCCCGGATCGTGGTACCCTTGGAGGAAAGCAATAGGATATTTCCCCGAGGTAGGATTATGGGGAGGGCAGTCAGGTGGTTGCGCCCGGACCAGACGCGGACCGGGTTGTAGTACTCCCAGTTGCCCATGCGCCTACACTCCGGCAACTTTCATGAACGCCAACTTGTTTTCCTCGGGTGTAGTTGCGGGCCGGCCAAGATCCTTCCTGCTGCCCCGGCGAACGACCACCTCGATGAAGGCAGGACCTGAGCCGGAAACCGCGCGCCGGATTGCGCTTCTTAGGCTTTCCCCATCGACCGCTCGGTCGAAGCTTTCATAGCCACAGGCAGATGAAAGGGATTTGAAATCGATGGCATCCGCAACGGTCGGTTGCCCGCCAACAGATTCGTGGCATGCGTTGTTCAGGACCAAGTGGACCAGATTGGCCGGTTTCAGTTTGCCAATCACAGGCAGGGCACCAAGATGCATTATGAGGGACCCGTCCCCGTCCAGGCAGAACACTCGTTTGCCAGGATTTCCCAGGGCGACGCCGAGGGCTATGGATGAGGTGTGTCCCATGGATCCGACAGTGAGGAAATCCTGCTGGCTTTCGCCCCGCTTCACCCTAAGTTCATACAGTTCCCGGGAGGACTTTCCGGTCGAGGAGACGAAAACACCTTTGCCATCGGTAGAATCCAGGATGATCCCCATAGCCTCTTCCCGTTCCATCATGCCGCGGTTCGCATGCGCGAAAGTTGACGTATTTTCGGAAAAGGTATCCTGTCGTACCAGAATGGCGACGGGGGACGAAACCATGTGCAAGTCCGCAAAGGTGGCGTCCACCAGCTCTTTCCAGTCGCTGTCAGCCTGAAGTACACGATAGGGTATTTCCAGAAGTTTAAGCTGGCCTTCGGTAATCCGACCCTGTTTCACGTGCTGGGGTTCGTCCTTAACTCCAGGTTCTCCTCGCCAGCCAATGATGAGGAGCAGGGGGATGCGGTATACCTCGGCATCTGTGAGGGATGCAAGCGGATTTATGGCATTTCCGAGGCCGGAGTTCTGCATGTAGACCGCACCGATCCGACCAGTGGATAGGTGGTATCCGGCAGCCATGGCAACCGCGTTTCCCTCGTTCGCCGCAATGACGTGCATTCCGGCTGCCACCCGGGCTTCGATGGCCGAACAGAGATTCTTGAGGAGCGAGTCGGGTACGCCTGAATAGAAATCAACGCCACCCCGCTGGAGTGCGCTCAATAACTCCTCGGGAGAAATCATCACTTTCCTCCCGGGATAAGCTCAAGGATTTCCTTGAGCGGCATCATGCGCGCATCAACCTCTAGGGAACGCTGGTTCAAAAGTATTGATTTTGCGGTATCCACCATAGCGGGGTAGGCACTCCGGAGCAACTGATTGGCGTAGATGCAGAGATTGACCCCGTGGGATGCGAGTTCCTCCTCGGTTACGGAATTATAGCTGGATGGCACCGCGACAAGGGTTTTTCTTTTGGCAAGCTTGTTGTAGCGATCGCAGAACCCGAACACCTCATCTGGGCTCTTCTGCCTGCTGTGGATCATGATGCCGTCCGCTCCGGCATCCAGGAAGGCTTCCGCGCGTTCCATCGCGTCGTCGACTCCCTTTCCAAGGATGAGGCTTTCTATTCGCGCAATGATCATGAAATCCTCGGTGATCTGGGCTTTTTTCCCCATCCTTATCTTTAGGCAAAAATCCACGATGCTATCCTGGGTCTGGTCTACCTCGGTTCCGAAGAGGGAATTTTTCTTGAGTCCCGTCTTGTCCTCTATTATTACTGCGGATATGCCCAGCCGCTCCAGGGTCTTGACGGTGAACACAAAGTGCTCCGGTTTGCCGCCTGTATCACCGTCGTAGACTATTGGTTTGGTGGTAACTTCCAGTACGTCGTTCAGCATGGACAGTCGGGAGGTGAGGTCCACCGCCTCTATGTCGGGTTTGCCCCGGGCAGTCGAGTCCACCAGGCTTGAAGCCCACATACCGTCGAATTCCAGTTTCCCACGTGGACTGTCAACCGCCGCGTTCTCTATGATCAGCCCGGTAAGTCCGTTGTGCACGTCCAGGATACGGACTATGGGTTTGACCTTCAACAGCCGTTTCAGGGATTTCAACCTGACGTCCGGGGTTGTCCCTACTTCCTTCATTGCAGCGTGGAGTTGGGTTGAGGATATTCCCTTGGTATAAGGGACCTCCACCAATTGTCCGCCCCAGCGGGCGAGTGCATCAATGACGTTTTGCCGCGTCTTCTGCTGGACGCCCGTCTTCCAGTCGTCTCCGTGTACGACATAGTCGGGTTTTAAGGATTCCAGATTTGGAACGTAATCCAGGGTAGTCTGTGGTACAACACGGTTGACTCCCTTGATGCTCTCAATCACTATTTTACGCTGTTCGAAGGTCATGAAAGGAACCCGCTTGTAGCTTGCTATCGCCTCATCGGTCAGGAGACCGACGGTGACATCACCAAGCTCGGCCGCTCGTTTGAGGATGTTGAGATGTCCGGGATGCACCAGATCGGCACTCATGCCGACGTATACCGTTTTCGTCATTTATTGCTCCTCATACGCTGTGGTCTTCAGTCTCATAGGTTTCGCGTGAAGGATGCGCTGATGAACCACGAATCGAGCACAACGCTATATTGATCCACTCCAATTTCATAGTGAGGATTGTGATTCATGTTGTACGCTGTCTCCAGGTTTATTGTCCCGAATCCACCCAGCATCCATTCCGTTTCAATGCCAATGGTAAGTTCAGCGTTGAAACGCAACCGATCGAGTAGTTGGGATACTTCAGCGATAGATTTGTCGGAATTCAGGAACCAGATGTAGTCGTTATCCCTGTTTTTCCGTTCGACATAGGCAGTCGTTGATCCCACCGCATATCCGAAGCGGGCGCCTAGGTGCTGAAAATTACCTCCGCTGCCAATGCCGGCACCAAGGATCTGACCTTCATTTGTATATCCATGGGGTACACGATGATGGCCATAGAAGCTGTAGGGACCCCACAGCGAATAATCTCGGGAAGACTCTGTATTGGCGATTTCCGCGTCGATGAGGAGGCTATACCTGCCACCGACGAGCTTCCATAAACGCTCAAGTCCGAGTGTATAGCCTTGTGAATGAAAGGGGTATCGGATTATGGCGTCATTGTTCCCGGTGTAATCATTACGGGCCCATTCAGTCCAGATGCGCAGGCCTACTGCCGGGAACAGGAGTTCTCCAGTCAGCGAAGCCCGCTGGTCCCTCTGGTCCGATCCCATTGCCCCTTTCATGATGGGTATCAATAGTTCCGTCATAGCTCCCCAATCATCATCTGCCCAATTGGACAGAATGGCTCGGTTGAAGCCTATGATGAATTCAGGAAAGAAATTCGGCTGGTAGGCAATTGAAAGGCCCGTCAAGAGTGTATAATCATCCGAGGAATCGGAATTAAAATAATCGCTCTCTTGAAGTCTACCCCAGAATGCCCTGCCTTCCAAATCACCAATTAACGTATGGGTTTTGGTTACACCGAAATCCAGCTTCGGGAAAGATGGTGCATTATCAGATAGAATGATCGCATTGTACTTGGAAGGTCCAAGCCATACAGCCTGGGTCCCAATACCAATGGTAGCGTTTCGCCATGTATAGCGGAGTTCGCTATCACCCCATGCATATCCGAATATTGAATCCTCTCCCGGACGCTGGGGGAAATCCATGCCAGCGTTCCAGAAATAACCGAATCCCTTTGATTCGGCAAATACCGTCGGCATGATTTCGAACTCTGAATTCTGAGAAAAATGCAGTACAGGTTTAAATGTAGCGGAGAAACCAAAAGCCTGCAGTCTTACACCAGCACTTATCAAACCATTCATTCCGACACCCTGCCAAAGAATACCGTCATTCATGCCGTGGGGGTAGGTTGAATTCCAGGATAAGTAGGTTTCAGGTCCAAGAATATCCGTAAATACCAACCCCCCTGTTGAATCGCCTGACAAACGCTCATCCTCAAGGCTACGGTAAATAAGATATGGTCGATCGACTTCTCCCTCCAATGCCATCAGCGCGATTGGTGCGGGGAATAGGGAGTCCGCCGATGCCGATGCATCGACTAAAAGAAAAAGGAGGAATAAGTATTGGATAATTACACTGAATTTCATTACCCGCTTTGTTTTTCGCATGATACTACTTCCCCACACCAAAATACTCAAATCCCCTGCTCTCCAAGTCTTCCCTTTTATACACATTCCTCAGATCAAAAAAGAACGGGGTCTTGAGCAGGGTTTTGACCTTTTCAAGGTCCAGGTTCCTGAACTGGTTCCATTCGGTCATCAGTACCAGCGCGTCGGCTCCGTCGAGTGTGTCGTATTCGTCGTTCGCGAAGACGAGCGATCCCTTGATGGAGTCGAGGCGCCATGCGGCTTCTTTCATGGCGGCCGGATCCCAGGCGCGTATGCGTGCACCCCGGGCTACCAGGCCCTCGCAGACGGCGATGGCGGGGGAGTCCCGCATGTCGTCGGTGTTGGGTTTGAAGGCGAGGCCGAGCATGCCAATGGTCTTGCCTTTCAGGCTGCCGGTTCCGCCAAGGCCGGATTCGATCTTTTCAACCATGCGGGCTTTCTGCCGCCCGTTGGCTTCAATGGTGGCTTCCACGATCGAGAGTGGTTCATTGTAGTCACGGCCGGTGCGAGCCATCGCTTGCGTATCCTTGGGGAAACAGGAGCCGCCGTAACCGGGGCCGGGGTGAAGGAATTTGGAGCCTATGCGGCCATCGCGGCCCATGGCCTTGGCGACGTCCTGGACGTTGGCGCCAACCTTCTCGCAAAGGTTTGCCACCTCGTTGATGAAGGTGATTTTCACTGCAAGGAAGGCGTTCGCGGCGTATTTGATCATTTCGGCCGTTTCGAGGTTGGTCTCTATATACGGTGTCTCGTTCAGGTACAAGGCACGGTACACGTCCTTCATCACCTGCCGTGCGCGTTCGCTTTCCGAACCGATGACGACCCGGTCAGGGTGGGTGAAGTCCTGGACGGCAGAACCTTCGCGCAGGAATTCGGGGTTCGAAACGACGTCGAATGGGATGCGCGCACCACGCTTGGCCAATTCCTCCTGGATCCAGGCCTCCACCTTGTGGCCCGTGCCTACCGGAACAGTGCTCTTGTCCACGACAACCGTATACGTGTCCATCGCCCGGGCGATTTCCCTGGCAACCTGCTCGACGAAGCGGAGATCCGCGCTGCCATCGTCGGCGGGAGGGGTCCCCACCGCGACGAAGGCTACATCGTTAAGCTTGATCACACCCGCCAAGTCCGTGGAAAATGACAAGCGGCCGGAAGCGACATTGCGCTTTACCACATCCTCAAGTCCTGGCTCGTAAATGGGAATGGCACCACTCCGCAAGGCCGCTATCTTTTCCGCGTTGTTGTCCACACAGGTTACGTTGTTTCCAAAATCGGCGAGGCACGCCCCGGACACGAGTCCGACATAACCGGTTCCCACTACAGCTATTCTTGCCATGTATCTGCTCCTTGTTTAATAATGATGCCCAAGTCCCACAAAGATTTCCCGGCCTTCGCCTTCGGGGATGACCACGTCGCCAAACATGGACTTGAGGTCGAAACCGACGCTTATGCGGACGTAAAGGCTGCGCATGAAAAGCGGGAAGGTCACGATTTCCAGTCCGCCGGACATGAGTGCATCATCGAAAGCGAAGGATGTGTGATTTTCGGGGTCGGAGACGAGGCCGCAATCAAAAAACGGCGTCCATTGCTGCTCGAAATTGAAGAGGCGCATCCATCTTTGCCCGAACCATTCGGATGGCATGAAGCGCAGGATGCTGAAAGTCATATCGGTGTTCAGGAACAGTGATTGTTCGGCGACGACAGATCTGTCCAGGATGCCCCGGAGTGCCGAGCCGGCCTGGCTGTTGGGTTTGTCGAAATAGACATCCCCCGCGAGCCGGGCTGAAAGGTCGAAATGGGAATTGAAGGGTAGATAGCCCGAAACGGAAGCCCCCACATTGCGGTTCCAGGTGGCGGTGTAGGCATTCAGGCTAAAACCGTTGGTGACCGTCGCTGTCATACCCTTGCGGAAGTTGCCTATCCAGTCCACGCGTCCGAATGACAGCTCATGGGCAAAGCTGATCACCGGACCTTGGCGTTCCTCGCCAATATCACCACCGGGACGATAATTATTACGGATTTCGGCGCTCGGTATATAAGCGAGTTCTCCGAAATTTCCAATGGAGATGCCGGTAGGTATGTTCCATTTGGCTTCCAGCCAGTTGCTCAGATACCAGTAACCCTCATAGCGATCCCCGAACTGGGCTTTGAAGTCTTCCCCGTTTTCCTCGTTGATCGAGACCCCTTGGTATGCGCCCACGGTCAGTGTTGTCGATGCCAGGGGGACGGAGAGGGAAAGGCCTGTCTTGTTCTCGTACGCTGTTCCGTAGGATGAACTGTAGGAAAGTACATGGTCGAAATCCGCGTTCCAGTCAAGGTTGAAAAAACGAAGGGGTGTATTGGAATCGATCTCCATCACGAAGGCACCCTCGGCCCAATCCTGTTTTCCCAGGGGCGCACTGTCGATCTCGTAACCAAGGTCGAAGCGCAGGGCTTGCATGGTACCCAGAAAATTATAGTCCCGCGCCTTAAGGGTGAGTTCAAGGCCGGTGTTGGAGTCGAATTTGCCGTAGGGGAGGGCGATGATATTCCAGGTATCCTTCGCGTAGACAATCAGATCGACATTGACTGTTCCGGTCTTGTCGGGCTCATCCATGATCGTTTCTATGCGGCTGGATTCCAGGACCCGCTGGTTCACGAGGACTTGGGTCCTGTCGCTTATATACGCGTCCAGCGCGTTCTTTCCCGTCAGGCGGGTCCCTTCCTTGATGCCCGCAGCGTTCCGCAGGGCGAATTGGCGGGTGATCCCATCTACCTTGAATTCAACGTTCCGGATGATGTAGGTGACCGGATTGCCCGGTTCCTGCGCGTCGAGTGTGGGACCGGCCATGAGGGTCACAAGAAATAGAATACATGCTGCGATACCTGATGCATTGCGGAAAACCATACATACTCCTGGAAACAGAGCCTGAAAAACGGGAAAAGCGGGAAAAAAAACGTCAGATTATGAAAACCGGATGATAGCTTGTTCCCTGTGCCGTCACTTGATTTTGCCGTCCCTTATCTGCTGGCGTAATTCCTGTCCATCCACTCACGGTAGGCGCCGCTACGGACGTGCTCAACCCATTCGGGGTTGTCCAGGTACCAGGCGACGGTGCGGTCCAGGCCCTGGTCGAAGGTGACGGACTGTTTCCAGCCCAGTTCATTTTTGAGTCTCGAGCAGTCGATGGCATAGCGGCGGTCGTGGCCAGGGCGGTCCTTTACGTAGTTGATGAGCCTCTCATACTCGGCAACGGGTTTGCCCGTGCGTGCGGCAACCACCTTGATCAGCTCTTTCAGGAGTCTGATGTTTTCCCACTCGTTCTCGCCGCCGATGTTGTAGGTTTCGCCAATGCGGCCGGTGGTCATCACGGTCCAGACCGCGGAGTTGTGGTCTTCCACGTACAGCCAGTCGCGTATGTTGCGGCCATCGCCATAGACGGGAAGGGGCTTGCCTTCCAGCATGTTAAGTATCATCACGGGGACGAGTTTTTCCGGGAATTGGTAGGGGCCATAGTTATTGGAACAGTTGGTCATGGTGACGGGAAGGCCATAGGTATGGTAGTAGGCCATGACCAGGTGATCGCTGGACGCCTTGCTGGCAGAATAGGGCGAGCGCGGATCGTAGGGGGTGGCCTCGGTAAAATAGCCCGTGTCGCCGAGGGAACCGAAAACCTCGTCGGTGGAGACGTGGTGGAACACGACGTCGGTCCTGCCCTTCCAGGCGTTGCGCGCGACGTCGAGAAGGGTAAAAGTGCCCATTACGTTGGTCTTGATGAAAGCTTCCGGACCCAGGATGGAACGGTCCACGTGGCTTTCCGCCGCGAAGTGGACCACCGCGTCGGGGCTGTATGCAGAAAAGGCGCTTTCCACGGCCGGTCGGTCGCAAATGTCGGCCTTGACGAAGTTGTAGCGCCCATCAGGTCCGTGCCTGGCCTGCAGGTCCGCGAGGCTTTCCGGGTTGCCCGCGTAGGTAAGGGTGTCCAGGTTTACGATGCGTCCCGAGAAACCAGGATTGCCCAGCAGGTAGCGGATGAAGTTGGCACCGATGAAGCCGGCGCCGCCGGTGACGAGCACGGTCTTGAAATTGCGCATGTTGCTTCCTTTATTAGTTTATTTCGAGACAGGCAAGGATTTGTTGTGTGCTGGCTGTAGCTAGAAGGGCACCTGTGGAACCGGGGACGATAAAGCGCAGCTCCCCGCCTTTTTTCTTCTTGTCCGAAGCCATGGCGTCCAGCAGGAGGCTGGCTATGGCCGTATAATCAGGTTTGTCTGTTTTTGGCTTGTTTTTTAATAGAACCGGGTGCAAGGCGCCGGTTTCATAACCATAGGTGGCCAAAATCGCATTGATCCGCTGCGCGCGTGGGACGGGTGTCAGGCCAAGTTCCACACCCAGGGTACAGGCGCGGGACATGCCCCACGCGACAGCCTCCCCGTGGGTGAGCACGCCAAGGCCCGCAACAGCTTCCAGGGCGTGGCCGAAGGTGTGTCCCAGGTTCAACAGTGCCCGCTGGGTTCCGGTTTCGCGGGGGTCGGCTTGTACGATCACCCCCTTTACTCCCACCGACAACGCGACCAGTTCGGTTAGATCATCCAAAGAAGATGGGACGGCAAAGCGATCCGGTTCGGTTTCCAGGAGGTCCAGCAGGTTTTCATCGCCGATGATGGCGGTCTTGATCAGTTCCGCCAGACCACTCAGGTATTCGCGTCGGGGCAGGGTGGAAAGGGCGGATACGGGCATGCGGACCTGTTCGGCGGGGCGAAAGGTGCCCACCAGGTTTTTGATGCCCCAGAGGTCGAAGCCGGTTTTTCCGCCCACAGCCGCGTCGACCATGGCCAGCAGGGTGGTGGGAACCAGCGCAAGCCGGACGCCGCGCATGTACACCGAGGCTGCAAAAGCTGTCAGGTCGCAGATGACACCTCCGCCTATCCCGACGAAAATGACATCCCGTCCAAACCCGGCTTTTGCGGCCGTCAACAGGATGTTCTCCACAGCGGGCCAGGCCTTCGCGGCTTCTCCGCACTCCAGGACGGCGATCCCTACCAGACTGGAACCCCGCGTGGTGGCCATCATTGTACGGGCGTAGTTCTGGGTGTTGGGGTCGCACACCAGGAGCACACCGGATTTTTCCCATGCCGTTCCGGCAAGTTCCGCGCGCAGGAGGTCCAATTCGGGAAGTTCGGTACCAACCTCCACCAGACAGGGATATTCTCCGAAAGAAAAGGAAAAACTTCGCTTTGCAGTAGTTTTCATGGTGCCAACTCCGATCCGGCAAGGATGGACGAAAGGAATAGCACCTCATTCTCGGATGATGCTGCCGGATATTTTGTCAGGGGCAGGATGTTGGACCGCGACTCGGGCTTCAGTATGTTTTCAGCGTACACGGCAAGGACCTTGCCGGAAAGTACAGTGGCTGCCAAGCGTTCGTCGACGGCTTTCAGGAAGGGAAGCCCGTGCCTGTCGCAGGCGTGTTCCACGATAAAATCCAGATCGCTCATTCCCACCAGCAGCACGGCCTGCATGCCCCTGGCCTTTGCCCGCGAAACCGATTCGTCGATGCGATCCCGGTAAAAAACCACGTTGCGTATGGTCCTTTTAAAGAAACGATAACTGCGCCTGGCTATCTCGTTTACCCCGTCGGGGGTTACAATATACTGGATATTCCTGCTGTTGATCTTACGGACGATGATGAAGCCTTTTTGGACCAGGCGCTTGAGGATGGCGTTGGTCATGCCCAAGGAAGAGCCCGCGATCTTGGCCAGATCGCGCTGGCGGACGATATCCGCTCGTTTGGATGAGGTGTAGATGTTTTCCAGGATAGCCAGTTCGGTATCTTCCTGGTTTTCTGCTATCATATTGTTCATAAAGGGTTTATTTGGGGGGATGCTCGGGACAAAGATGGGGCTTCACCGTTGGTGGCGGTGAGAAATCAGTTCCGAACCGTTGTGGTATTGTCGGCCCGGGGACCTGCGGGCCCCATGGATGAAGGATGCTTCTGGACGCGGCCGAAACACGCTGCCCGACATCTTCCAAGTTGTTCAATCCGTGAACAGTCTATCACCATTCGTTTTCAAATACAATCCGGAAGCTTGCTGCCAATTGCATCAGACTGAGTCTGGATCACCGTAGCCTATCCGGCATGGTGGCGGAATTCGTCCTTTTTTTCAGAATTTTTTTTGGATATACAAGCAGGAAACTCATTTTACCCGTACTTGCATCAGGAGGGCAAAATGAAGGGAAATAGTCTGATACGCATGCCGAGAATGGAGCTGTACCTGCGTTCCCGTGGTTATACCGAGCGGAACATCAGGGAAATCAGTTCCTTATCGGTTAGGGAATGGAAGCGTTGGACCTGTCTGGAAAGGCTGCAACTTTCCGAAAAAGGACGCGGAAAACCCGGTGGTGGTGCGGGAGGAGCGATCTTCATGCTATAATGGTCTTCATGACCATACGCAAGGATGTCTACGAAAAGCACGTACTCAAGGTAGGCGAGGGGCGCATCATTTTTAACGAGGGCGATGCGGGCAAGGAATTGTACGTAATCATCGATGGCGAGGTCGAAATTATCAAACGAACCTCCCTCGAGACGTCAAAAACGCTGATAACCCTCAAGAAGGGTGATATTTTTGGCGAAATGGCCCTGATCGACGCTTTACCCCGGTCCGCTACGGCTATAGCAAAAAAGGCGGGTACCCTACTCGTAATGGATGAGGCCCTTTTCTACAATCTGGCCCGCACCAATGTCGATTTTTCGTTCAAGATGATAAAGTTGCTTTCGGAACGCCTGCGTCGGTCAAACAGCACGATCAGCCGGCTGGCATCAGAAAATCGTGATGTCCGCACCCTCAAGGGGCTTGCGGAATTCGCCCAGGAACACGGTAAGCCCAGCATCCACGGCGTTCGGGTCATCATGAAGGATTTCGCCACTTGGGCCGAACATCATTTGGGGCTGCGCGCGAAGGAAGTCCTTGAGGCGCTGGGCGAGATGGTTTCCAAGAAAGCATTGCATGCCGGTGCCACCGAAGGTGAAATCCTGCTTCCCCGTAGTACTTTCGCCTCTGGGCAGAGGGGCGTGGACAAGTGATCAGTCCGGCAATTTCTAAACTTCCTGATTTTAGGAATTCGATCAATCCGCCAGATTGAAGGCAGCCTGCTCGATCAGGTTGAGGAATCGGTCTCTGAGCAGGCCTTCGGGGAAGGTAGCGTCCTGAAGCTTGGTCCGCCAGCGATCGTTGAAAACGTCGACTTCCCGGCGGTGCAGGGGCAGGTTCTTCCCTATGATGGAATTTTCTATCTCCCGGTCACGGACGAGTTCCTTTCCGGCCAATGCCAACCTGATTTCGCTCAGGATACCCTTTTCCGTGCGGGCGATGAAACTGAATACGGCGCCTTCGCTGTCCGGCCAGCGTGCCTGCCCTATGCGGCAGTGGCTGACGTGTTGCCAGGTCTCAAGGGGAATGCGTATCCGGGTCAGCAATTCCCGCTTTTCCAGCACTGGAGCCCCAAGGCCGGGTGCGAAGCGTCCGGCAGCGATCCAGCGGGATGCGTTTGCGGTACGGAGCTCGAACCGCGCGTCCAGCACAACCATGGCCGCGAAGCTGTCCATCCGCCGTTCCGGGCAGCAAAGATTTCCGCCTATGGTTGCCAGGTTGCGTATTTGCGGTGTCGCGATTTCCATAACCGCCAGCTTGAGGATTTCCGGCAGTATCTTGCCCAAGCCCAGCATTTCGTCCAGGGTTACAGCCGAGCCGATTTCCAGATAACGTTCGGTGCGTGATATGCGCCTCAATTCTTCCAAACGGAAGAGGGCAAGGATATTCCCCGGCAACTCGAAGGTCCGCCAGCCTTGGCCGCGTACCAGTTCCGTCCCACCAGCAAAGGGGATCGCATCGGGGAAGCGTTGCCAGAAATCGAAGAGTTCCTGGAGCGTGAGGGGCGCGAAGACCTGATTATGGAGTCCGTCCATAGCGCCTCCTCTGACGGATTTCAGCCGCAGCGGCCACACCTTCCGCGAGTATACGGGGGATGGTGCACCGGCAGAGGATGCCCTCGTAGGCGGCAAATATTTCTTCTTTCGTTGGTCGCGGGATTTTTTCCAGCAGCGCCTCGCATGCCAAAATTTTACCCGTATCGCAGTATCCACAATTCTCCACGCCGGCACGGGCGAATCCGGAGACGATATCCTGGTATTCGTCGGTCTGGGAAAAGCCCTCTATGGTGATGACCTCCCCGCCGCGTACGCGGAAGGCGCTTACCATGCACGAAGGCACTACCTTCCCGTTCAGTATGACCGAACAGGAACCGCAGCGACCCAGCCTGCACCCCGCTTTGGCGCCGATCAGCTTGAAATGATCCCGCAAAATATCAAGAAGGCGCTTGTCCGAACTGGTCTGGAGCACCACATCCTCGCCATTCAGGATAAAACCGACTGTCATGTCTCCTCCAAGGCGTCGCGCAGGGCTTGCGGATCCAGGGGGAGCGCGTCGAAGTCGATACCTGATGCCTGCGATACTGCCTGCGCGTAGGCGGGGGGTACGCAACCAAAGGGAAGCTCGCCGATGCCCTTTGGCACGGTGGATTCATTCCAGGAAAAATCCACGACTATGGGGGGTGCCTCTCCGGGGGATGCGACATCGTACGAGAGGATCGACACCCCTGGCGCTCCTCCCGCATCGAAATGTACCTGTTCCTGGCGCACCCAACCCAATGCGTGCAAGACGGAATTCTCAAGGGATGATCGGGCTTTCCTGTCAGAAAGGATCCGTCCTCCGTCCACACATAGCCAGACTCCCCTGACCTTGGGTATATAAAGGATTTGGTCGATTTCGACCTCGACTATGGCAGCTGCCCAGCTAAATAGTGACGCCGGGTTTCCTTCCATGCGCAGCCCGCTCCAACCTTGGCTCCTCGGTGCCTTATGGACACGGCGCACCGTGATGGGCAGGGGATCGCGGAAACGCTGCTTGCGTATGACCAGACAACAACGTTCTATCAATTTCGTGATTATGACGATATTGCGTGACAGGCTCGAAGGGCCTGAATCCGGTACCAGGTCACTGCGATTTTCGGCCAGACGGACTTCGGAATCTTTCAGGGCAAGGGTTTCTGCCGCGACATGTCGCCATAGGGCTGCGGTTTCGTGGCTGCCGGATACGGCGCTTGTACGGATTTCAAGGATACCGTCCTTGTAGAGTTCCAGTTCCACCGCGTAGTTTGACGCGGGACCGTTGGAAAGGAATCCATTGCCCTGGTAGGCGTATGCTATGCCTATGCCGCGCAGGGGGCTGTCCTTTTTGCCTTCCCTTCCGTGCTTGAGCAGTTCGTAGGCTGCCCATTTGCGCCGATAATCGCTCATGGCGATGACTGCGTCCATGAGTTCGTCGGCTGGCACTGGTTCTTTGAGGGGCAATCCGGAGGCGAGTACGTCGCCCTGGCGCAAGGAGTTAGCCTTTCTCCACTCTATGGGATCCTGGCCTATGGCGGCTGCGAGCCGGGAGACATGGTTTTCGATGGCAAAAAAACCGTTGGACAGGCCAAAGCCGGCGAATGGGCTGGAAGGTAGCGAATTCGTGCGTACCGCAAAGCCTTCGACCCGTATATTCGGGCAACGGTATGTTCCCAGACTGCCCAGGCACATGCGGTCCAGCGTTTCTTCCGCAAAAGGACCTGTAGCCCCAATGTCCATCACCACGCGGGCCTCCAGCGCGGTCAACTCGCCACCCTCGCCAAGCGCGGCGCGATGGTGGAATATCGCCTGCGGGCGTTTTGGCGAGTAACGGGCGTCTTCTTCCCGGGTGAGCATGAGCTTGACCGGTTTTCTGCAAATGAGTGCGGCCAGCGCGGCATGGGCGGCAACCAGTGACGGATACCATAGTTTCCCATCCAAGTGTACGCCAACTTCACAACACTCGACGACAATGTCCTCCGCTCGGACGTCCAGTACGCCGGAAACGGTGCGGCGCACATGGAACGGCCACTGTGTGGCAACGGCAATTTCCATCTTGTCGTAGGCGAAACCCGCCAGGGCGCCGTGGGGTTCGGCGTACCAGTGCTCCTGCCTGCCTGTACGGTACGTGCCTTCGATGACTTGGGCTGCCGTTTTAAAGGCGGCATCGGGATCGCCTATGGTGGCTGTTCGTTTGGCGGCTACCCGGTCTGAAGAAAATTTTTCAAAGTATAGATCTGGTGTTTCCTCCGCGACGCTGACAACGCAGGCTCGGGCAGTTTTCTCAAGGGTAGAACGGTCGGGTCCGACAAGGATTGCTACCGGTTCGCCTATATAGTGCACTTCGTTCAAGGCGAGAATGGGCACTGAATTTCCGAAAGCCTCCAGACGGTTTTCTCCGGGAATGTCCGAAGCCCGGATCAGAATACCTCCGTGGGTCAGCCGTGGCGTTTCTATGCCCAGTAATTTTCCCTTCGCCACGGGAGACCTGACAACCACGGCGTGGAACATCCCCGGTACCGAAAGATCATCGACAAAGGTTCGCTCGGCACGGGGCAAGGCGCTGATAGACCTGATACCCGCATCGCTTCGATCCTTCGTGCTGGCGGGGCTCATCCCGGCTCTCCGGGTTCGGTACTGAATTCATGCGCTATTTCCAGGCACGCGGTTGTGACGCGTCCGGCTTGGGCCCTGGTCATGCCCGGCCAAAGGGGCAGGGAAATTTCCGCAGAAAAACGGTCCAACGCCTCGCCCATGTCCCCGTCCAATAGTCCATGGCGGTCAGCATAATAGGGCATGGTATGCAGGGGGATGAAATGCACCGATACGCCAATGCCCCGCTCCTGAAGAGCCTCTATAAAGCGGTCCCTATACCCGTAATTTGCCGCAGATGCAAGGGCGAGTCGGAGGGGATATAGATGGCGTGCGTCGCCTTCGGAAGTGGGTGGTATCCTGAAATAGGCATTTTCCGCGAAGGCACTGTCGTAGATGGCGGCGAGTTCGCCTCTCATGCGAAGCAGGTCCCTCGCCCGTTTAAGTTGTTCCCTGCCAATGGCGGCCAGGATGTCTGGCAGGTTGTACTTGAAACCCGCTTCCACCACGGCGTAACGCCAGGCGGCCTTTTTCGCCGTGTAACGGTCCCAAACCGCGCGGTTGATGCCGTGGGAGCGCATTATCGCGATGCGGGTGGCAATCTCAGGATTTCGGGTAACGACCATTCCGCCTTCGCCGGTGGTGATGGTTTTGGTGGCGTAAAACGAGAATACCCCGACATCGCCGTAGCACCCCGCATAGCAGGCATCCTTCGGCTGCCAGGAAGGAAAGGAGTGGGCCGCGTCTTCTACCACCTTCAACCCAAACCGTTTCGCTATGGACAGGATGGCTCCCATATCACAGGGAAGGCCGCCAAAATGTACGGGAATGACGGCGACCGCCTTGCCTCGCGGGCCAAAACCATCAGGGGAAGTGACAGCCATCCCATTTGGCCTGAGCCCCTCCCCGGTAATTCCCCTGGCAATTTTCCTATCCTTTCCGCTTTCCTTACCGTTATCGTCCTTTCGGGGAGGGTAGGCCGGCAAGCCCTTTTCCAGCCGTACCAGGGTGCTTTCCAGTTTTATGGGATCTATGTTGAACGAATCCGGGGCCACATCGACGAAGACGACTTCGGCCCCCAGGTAACGCACGACTTCCGCGGTAGCCGTAAAGGTGTAGGGGCTCGTGAGTACCAGGTCACCTGGACCCACACCGCAGGCCTCAAGCGCCAGGTGGAGGCCGCTGGTGGCGGAATTCACCGCCAGGGCTTTCAGTTCACCCCGATCTGACGGCGGGTCGGAAAGGAAGGCGACGAATTCCTTCTCGAATTCCAGTGTCTCGTAGCCCGTGGTAAGCCAGCCCGAACGAAGTACCCGGAGGACGGCGTTTTCTTCCTCGGTTCCCATGAAGGGATAGGCAAAGGGGATGGGTTTTGAGGAGTCAGAACGCTCGTTCATGTTCGGGTATCATAACGGTGGGCACGACTCGGCGCAAGGCTGACCTGAGCAGTTTCCGGTCCCTGTATACCTGCGGCCTGGCCGGGTCCAGCTTGCAGATCGGCTTGAGTTCTTCCAACAGTTCCTTCAGTTCGGATACCTCGTCCTTGATACGTTCTACCCGTTTTATCCGGGGGAATTCCGTTTCCAGTGGGATCTCGTTTTCGCCCCACAACCTTTCGTCCAGACGCTCGCCGGGCCTCAACCCTATATATTCGATCTTGATGTCGCTACCCGGTTCGTAGCCGTAGAACCGGATCATTTGCTCCGCCAGATCGCGGATCTTCACCGGATCGCCCATATCCAGCAGGTACAATTTTCCGTTTTCACCCACGCCGCCAGCTTTGAGTACCAGGGAGCAGGCTTCCGGTATGGTCATGAACCAGCGCGCCGCGTCTGGGTGGGTAACCGTTACCGGACCGCCCTTTTCTATCTGTTTCTGGAAAAGGGGCATGATGGATCCACGGGATCCCAGGACGTTGCCGAAGCGTACAACCATGAATTCGCTTCCAGTCGGAGCCGCGGCGCCAGCTTGCAGGACGAGCCGTTCGCACAGGAACTTGGACGCGCCATACACTGAAACAGGATCCACCGCCTTGTCAGTGGAGATGAGCACAAAACGCTTGACTCCCTGTTCAAGGGCGGCAGCCAGGAGGTTGTCGGTACCCAGGACGTTGTTTTCGATGGCCGCCACGGGGTTTTCCTCGGTCATGGGTACGTGTTTATACGCGGCGCAGTGGAAGATAACGTCCACTTTCAGGCGGCCAAGGATATAACTCATATACTCGCGGTCTTTCAGGTCGCCGATGAGGGGGACGATGGTAGCCTTTTCGCCGACCCCTTCCTCCTGGAGAAGGCGCAACTCCCGGTCTATCTGGTAGATGGAATTCTCTCCGTGCCCGAACAGGTACAGGCGCTGGGCACCACCGGAAAGTAGCTGGCGGGAGAGTTCTCCGCCTATCGAACCGCCAGCGCCGGTAACCAGCACGCGCTTGCCGCGCAGGTAACGCAGGCTTTCCTTCAGACCGATGGCAACGGGAGTCCTGCCCAGCAGATCCTGGGGGTCTATGGATCGGGCCTGGATAAGATGGGCGTCACCTTCCAGAATTTGCGCGATGCCGGGCAGGATGCGGATTCGCTCGAAGCCCGCGTTCTTGAGTATGTCGTACAGCTCGCGCAGGTACTCGCGGGAGGCGCTGGGGATGGCAATTATGGCCTCGTCAGCGCCTTTCATCCGCAGGAGTTTTGCAACGTCCTTGATGGGACCCAGAACCGGGATGCCGTCCAGGTTCTGGCCTATTTTGCCGGTATCGTCATCCAGAAAGGCGACAACCTCGCCAAAAATGCCCTTGGTTCGGATTTCCGCCGAGATGGTTTGGCCGGCGAAACCGGCACCAATGATATATATGCGGGATGTCCTGCTCGTGTTCATGAAATAGTACGAAAGGAGCTTCCGCTACGGTCGCTGCATCACCTCGAAAGCAAGGTCGATGGTGAAGGAGTCGTCGTAGAGGTCAAGCTTTACTTTCGCCCTCCCTTTTCTCTTATCGACCTTCACGATGCATCCCTCAAGCCCCTTGAGCGGTCCTTCGGCGACTATTATGCGATCATCATCCCCAAAAGTCACCCTGGATTTTTCTGCGATGGGTCCGCAGGAGATGAAATGCATTACCATACGCAGGTCCTTGCCTTCCAGCGCCTTGATGTTGGTATTGGATAGCAGGAAACGGAAGAATCCGTCGGTATGGCGCAGGGCCCAGAAAAGTACCGGGTCTATGCCCGATTCGGATTCAATGAAGAGATAACCAGGAAAAACCGCCACCAGTTCCTGGGTGGTTTTTCCGCCCCTGCGGATCGCCAGCCTCCTGCGGGGAAAAAGCAGACGTGTCGTATTCCCGGACCTATTAGATTCAATCCTGGATTGGAAGAGTTTGATGAACTTGTCTTCGGCCCGGGTTCGGACCTGGATTGCATAGTATTCCATTATGGACCGAAAGATACCACGCCCATGCCCTTGGTTTCAATCGGAATCTGCATGGGGAGTACCTGCATCTCCTAATCGGTAAATCCTTATGCCGGGAATCTTTTTGGCCGAAATATGAAGCAATGACGTATGTTCGGGCAAGAAACGTAGTATTTCTCCTCTTCCAGCTGTTGGTATGCGGGTGTTTTTTACAGGCCGCAACTGTCAGCGTCCTCATCGTGGAAGGCGGTCTGAAAGAGGAAGGTTCCCTGGTAGAAGCGAGTTCAGCCTGGGAAGGCGGTTTCATGGATGCGCTTTTTGACGCCGGTCATATTGCCTGCAATGCGGATATGGTCCGGCAGGAAGCGACCAGCCTTCCAGCTCCAAGTTTCGGATGGTCGGAAGCCATGGAGGGCGGTGCCGATTTTTTGGCCCTTGTTCTCCTTACTTATATTCCCGATTCGGGTATTGCCCGCATTTCGCCAACTTCGGTTTCATGGCGATTGCTGGACGGAAAAGGCTCGATCGTTGCGACGGTCAAGGATATGCGCCTTGAACCCACTTTCAGTTCCAATGAAGATGCAAAAAATGGAAAAGACCTGGCGAAGGTTATTTTAGTCCGCATGAGGGATACAAGATGATGAAACGGACAGTTGCCGGATGTATGTTGTTGTGCGCCTGCCTGCTTTTTGGCGCTTCGGTGTGGGAAGGTAGCGCGGTGGTCGCAGGTGGCGGTGAGTTGCCGGAAACCGGTTATTATGTTTCCACAAATTCATTTCCCCGGAATACCATCGTCGATGTCAAAAACCTTGAAACGGACAAGACCGTACGGGTAATCGTCGCGGGTGGACTGAATTCGCCCGGCTTGCTTGTAGCCCTTTCCAAGGAAGCCGCCGCCGCCATAGGCATGAATGCCCGAGGAGTCGGCCGCGTTCGGGTCACCATGCCTGCGGACCCCATAGCCTTTTCGCGCTTTACCGAAGGACTGGATGAAAATCCGGATCCCGACAGGAATCCCAAAGCCGCGATTGCCGCCGCCGGTATGGAGGCGCCCATGGTTGCCGTCGAACCTGAAGCGATCCCGCAGGAAGTGCCCGCATCCGAATCCACACAAGCAGGGCAGGTAACCGAAGCCCTTGCACCGGAAGCGACAATCGCAGACCAGGCGCCAGTCCTTGTGTCACCAGCCACCTCCGAGCCTGAAGCCGATGAAGTGGCCATCTCGGAGGCTGGAGCCGTTGATGAGGGTGTAGGAAAACCCGACGAAACCCAACTCTCCGAAACCACCGCACCGGTGGATATTCCGGATGACTATGTACCGCCTCCGGCTTTGGTAGAAACCAATGGGGTCGCCCAGGACGGGACAATCGTCCAGGCGGAGCCAGTCGAAGAGTCCGTTCCGGAAGCCGAACCTGAAATGGCCACCGAAATTGTCAAACAAACCGAGGAGCCGGTCCTGGTAGAAGAACCGTCCATTGCGGAAGCCGAGGTGGTTCCGGAACCAAATACTGAAGTTGTCGGCGAAACGGCTGTCCTCGAGGATGCTGGTTCCGCAACCTTGTCGGTGCTCGACCGGCTGCCCAAGACAGGCGCTGAAGACCCCATGCCTGTTCCGGATTTTGAAAAGTCCCAAGCCATGGAAGCGGGTCCGCTTACCCAGGAACCTTCTGCAGATACGGTAGTTATAAGTGAAGCGGCCGAATCGGAAGCTATCAGGGAGACCACCCCAGTGGCGGAAGCAGGGACAGCGGTTGAAAACCCAATCCAGGAACTTCCGGCAATCGCACAGACAGAACCCGACCTTGTAGAGCCGTCAATTGAAAACCCGGCTACGGTAGAGCCTGCACAAATAAGTCCCAGCGAAAGCCTTCCACCCCAAAGCGGGAGCGGGACTGTGGAGCTTGCGCTCGAGCCTGCAGAGGAACGTCCGCCTGAGGCAAGTATCGAAATACCCGGGGAGGCCATAATCGAAAAACCGGCTGGACTGGTAGGGGAATCGCAACCGGTGCTCGTTCCGGAAGCAACTGTCTCCATAGACAGCAACCTCATAGTGGAAGCCATCCCACCTGTGACAGCTCCGGATTTGGGTCAGCCTACGGAACCGGCACTGCCGGATGCGCTCGGTTTTATCGAACCCATACCAGCGCTTCCAGAAGGCAAACCTGCCGTAGCGGCGGTGGCGCCCCAAGTCGAGACGATAAAAACCTTGCCAATAATGCCCGAAACCACCGCCATTAATGAAAAATCGACATCCCTATTCAAGGCACCCCTCGTTGAGAAACTTGAAAAAGGTAAGTACTATGTGCAGCTTGGGGCTTTTGGAAAGGCAGATTCGGTGGTTGGTGTCCTAAATACCATAGATGTCATGTTTCCTGCAACCGTACAGGCAGGGGGTTCGGTTGAAAAACCCCTATACAGGGTTTTTGTCGGTCCTTTGAACCTGGGTGAAAGCGGTGCCTTGCTCATGAGATTCAAGAAATCGGGATATCCCGATGCTTTTGTGAAGGAGGGTAGCTGAACCTCTTTCAATACGAGTTTTAAAGAAGCTCGCCTGAAGTGCTCTTCTTGGTTTGCAAAGGACAACGCACTACAGAACGGGGTACCTGATCAAAGCGTGTTCAGGCACCCCGTATTTCAATGGTGTTGATTATTACTTTCTACTAAGCTCCGTGGCAGAATTTATATTTCTTGCCGCTACCGCAGGGGCAGGGATCGTTTCGGCCCACTTTCGGGTACGTCCTGACTACAGTAACCGCGTCAGGTTCACTCCTGGACGAAGGACCTGAAGGACGGGGACCGCCCATTCCGCCAGGTCTGGAAAATCCGCCACCAGAACCGGAGCCGCCACCACCTCCGGATGTACCGCCCGCTCCTCCAAAAGCACCCATGCTTCCATGGCTTGCAGCGTGTACGGTAGCAACAGGTCTGGGGCGGTTATCGCGTTCATCGGCAGCGCGAACCCGCACAAGATAGACCCTGGATGAGATTTCCTGACGGATTTCCTCAATCATGCGGTCAAAGATCTGGAAGCCTTCGATCTTGTATTCGGTAAGCGGGTTTTTCTGGCCATAACTGCGTAAATAGACTGCCTCCCGAAGGCCTTCCATGTTTTCCAGGTGGTCCAGCCATTTCCGATCGACGGCTTGCAGATACTGGCCGCGTATGAAGGCATTCAGGTTTTCAGGTCCGACCATGGCCTCTTTTTGTGAAAGGTCAGTTTCCAGACCTTCGGCTATCATCGTTGATAGGGTTTCGAAGTTCTGGGCTTCCGGAGCATCAGCGGCGACCTCGAGCTTGTACGCGAACTTTTCCTTGAGGAAGGTTTCCAGTTCACGAAGGGCAATTAGGGTATCCTTGCGGAGGGCTTGCTTGTAGGTTTCCAAAACCGCTTCGGTCATGTCACGGGCTGCCGAAACAACGCGATCGCGTAATTTGGGATCCCGAAGTATGGCGTCCCTCTGGTCGTAGATAAACTTGCGTTGCTGGTTCAGGACGTCATCGTACTCGAGCAGGTGCTTGCGTATCTCGAAGTTTCGTTCCTCGACCTTTTTTTGCGCCCTTTCGATGCTTTTATTCAGCCATGGATGGTAAATAGGTTCGCCTGGTTCCATGCCAATTTTGGACATCAGGTTCTTGATGTTGGTCCCGCCGAAAAGCCTCATCAATTCATCGTCCATGGAGATGAAGAACTTGGAACGTCCGGGATCGCCCTGCCGGCCAGAGCGTCCACGCAACTGGTTGTCTATGCGCCGGCTTTCATGACGTTCGGTGCCAATGACGTACAGTCCCCCAAAAGATTTGACTTCCTCGTACTCACCCTTCCACTTTTCATACTCAGCCTTGTAGGCCAGGGCGTATTCTTCTGGAGTGGCTGCTGTGCCCGCCCGCCTTCTGGCCCGGAATTCCGGGTTGCCCCCTAGTTTTATATCCGTACCACGGCCAGCCATATTGGTGGCGATGACTACGGCACCCTTGGCTCCGGCTTCGGCAATGATGAGCGCTTCCCTGGCGTGATTCTTCGCGTTCAGGACTTCGTGGCGTATTCCACGCCGGGTAAGCAGGGCGGATATTTTTTCAGATTTCTCTATCGAAACCGTACCGACCAGCATGGGCTGGCCCTTGGCGTGGGCAGTGGCAATTTCCTCGCACAGGGCATTCCATTTTTCTTCTTCGTTCAGGTAGACGACATCATCTTCGTCCTTTCTTGCCACAGGCAGGTTTGTCGGCACGACAACCACATCGAGCCTGTATATTTTACTGAACTCCACCGCTTCCGTGTCGGCTGTTCCCGTCATGCCGGATATTTTTTTATACAACCTGAAGAAGTTTTGGAAAGTTATGGTCGCAAGGGTACGGTTTCGTTGGGCTATCTTGATGCGTTCCTTGGCTTCGATGGCTTGGTGAAGGCCATCGGAGTAGCGTCTGCCGTGGAGGATGCGTCCGGTGAATTCGTCCACTATCTGCACCAAACCGTCCTGCACCACATAGTCCACGTCGATATGGAACAGTTTGTGCGCACGCAATGCCTGGGTAAAATAATGGATGAACTCGAAATTGCCCTCATCAAAGACGCTTCCGGTAATCAGTCCACGCTTTTGAAGGATTTTTTCGATCTTTCCAAGGCCGTCGTTGGTGAAGGAAATATTCTTGTTTTTCTCATTGAGCTTGTAGTCACCGATTATTTCCTCGCCCTGGGCTTCATCGGGGTATTCGCCATCGGCCTTTTTCGTCACTTCCTGCAAATCGCCCAAAAGCTTGTCCACTTCGGCGAATTTGAAGGTATCGTCTTCGGCGGCACCGGAGATGATCAGGGGAGTTCTGGCCTCATCGATCAGGATGGAGTCAATTTCGTCAACTATGCAAAAATTATGGGACCTCTGGACACGGCCTTCCAGATCCCAGCGCATATTGTCGCGCAGGTAATCGAAGCCCAGTTCGTTGTTGGTTCCGTAGGTGACGTCGCAGGCGTAGGCCTGTCTCCGACGGTCGTTGTCCATGTCCGAAAGGACGGTCCCCACGGTAATGCCCAAATAGGAAAATACCGGGCGCATCCATTCCGCGTCGCGGGCGGCCAGGTAATCGTTCACGGTTACGACATGGACACCCTCACCGGGAAGGGCATTGAGGTAGGCGGAGGCGACGCTCATCAGCGTCTTTCCTTCACCAGTTTTCATTTCAACTATGCGTCCCTTGTGCAGCACGATCGAACCGAGTATCTGCACATCGTAGGGGCGCTCGCCCAGGTTGCGGCGGGCGGCTTCGCGGGCCAGGGCAAAAGCTTCGGGCAAAAGCGAGTCCAGCGTCTCGCCGGCTTTCAGCCTTTCACGAAATTGCGCGGTCATGCGGGGGAATTCCTCCGCCCCGAGCGAGGAAGCCCACGCCTCCTTTTCATTTACCGCGTGCAGAAGGGGAAGCAGGATCTTTATGTCCCTGTCGTGTTGGGATCCGAAAACAGCCTTAACGAGCTTTTCTAGCATGAGGAAAAATGTACCTGTATCGCGTCCAATTGGCAAGTAGGGTCCATCGGGAATCGTGGCATCGCGATTCGCAATTGACAAGAAAGCGCCCGGCGTCTATCGTTCCACGATGATTTCCATGTTGGTTGCCGCCGTACTCGCCGGGCTCTCCCTCGTATCCTGCGTGAGCAGGGAAGTACCGTCGGTGGATCGTGAAAATCTTTTCCAGTTGTCCTTTGGACGCATGGAAGACCAAATAGACCTGCTTGGGCTGGAAGGCCGGTCCCGATCCTTAAAAACCCGCATCAGCATGAGAGACGGCATCTTTTATATAGTAGATGCAAATGGCTCCAAGATCGCCAAATACACCTCCTACGGTGATTTGCTCTCCATGGTCTACAACCCCGAATCAAACCCTCCACCACTTAACCTTAAAGGCAGTACCGATACCCTGGATGTAATAACCGGACGCGCCACTCCCTATCCACTCTATTCTCCAGGGGAGATCGCCGTCAATTCCAAGAAGGATTTCTTCGTTGAAGACAGATTGCCCCCACAACGGCGCACATGGGATGCAGAGCACAGGACACTGCTGGATGGTGTAGTGCTCCGTTTCGATAATGAAGGTCGATTCGTGGAATATCTGGGTCAGGAAGGAATCGGTGGAACGCCTTTCCCCTTGATTACGGGGCTTCATTTATCCAATGACGATGAATTGGTGGTTATCTGCCGTCACGCCCAGGGCTGGAATGTCTACTGGTTCGATAAGACCGGTAATTTGGTATACTTGGTACTCATCGAACGCGATGATCTTCCTCTCCCCGAGGGGCGCCGTTCCCAACCTTCCCTCGAAAGGATCGTCCCCGACCCTGACGGCAGGAAGCTCTTTCTGAAAATTGATTATTATAAGGATACAGTGGACGCGTCCACAAACACCCGGGCGGGTATAGGCTACGATGGCTCCATGGTATGGGTCATGGATGTGGCGACAGGTTCCTATGATTCGTCCATCGATGTGCCAGTCCTCGAGCGCTATGAGTTGGATGGTGACCGTCGCGTGGAGGTCGAGCATATGTATTCATTTTTGGGCGCTGCCTATGGCGGCAAGCTGTTTTTCTACTCCCCCGACGAAGGGGGCTACGCCCTGTTGGTCATGGAAACAGGGTCGAAAGAACGTAAAATCGGATTCATCCGGGTGGATGCCGAGGAACTCATGTTCAATACCTTCCACCTATCCACCGATGGCATCCTGTCTGCTCTTCTGGCGACCGAATTCGAAGCAAAAATAGTATGGTGGCGAACGGATCGTCTTATCGGGGAACCCCGGACATGAAACTTGTAACGGGCTCCGAAGCCCGCGCTGTCGATGAGCGGGCACGCACCTTTTTTGGCCTTACCGATTACGCGCTTGTCGAAGCCGCCGCCGCCTCGTGCGCACTGGCCCTTAGATCGGCGTTTTCCGGCTTGTACGACTTCGGCCGCGTCGTAATCCTGGCAGGAAAGGGTAACAACGCAGCCGATACCCTGGCCTTGGCCAGACGTCTGGTTATCGATAAAAGACTCGATATCCGTGCCACCACCATCCTGCTCAAGGATCCTCCCCCGACAGTTCCGGTGAACCAGCCCATGAAACCATTCGACTCAAACCTTCACGCCTTACAGGTCATGGGGGCCGTCATTCGAACCTGGAACGTCAAGGACGATACCCTGCAACTGTTACTTACACAGACTGACTTCATCTTCGATGGTCTGGCCGGAACAGGCTTGGAAGGGGAGTTGCGCGGCAGCGCGCGGGAAATTGCCGAGGCTGTGAACAAGGCAAGGGAAAGTCCCGGTGCGCCGGTGGTTGTCGCTGTGGATCTACCCTCCGGTTTGGGCGACTTCTGGCTTCCTGGCATGTGCCTGCTGGGCGCGGATGTTACCTTGGCCGTGGAACCCCGGAAAGCCTGCCTCTACTTGCCCTCTGCCCGGCTCCGGTGTGGCCGAATCCTGGCTTGCGAAGGGGTTTTTCCGCCTGAGCTGGATCTTCCAAAAAAAGCTCCGGTCCTTACAGACTTTCGTCAGGCAGCGGCTTTCATTCCCCCGGTCCGGGCCGACGCCTACAAGCAGAGCCGCGGAGTAGTCGAAATTCGCTCGGGTTCGGTCGGCACGAGCGGTGCCGCCAAACTGGCAGCCAAGGGAGCCTGCGCGGCAGGAGCCGGACTTGTCAAGTTAAGGGTAGACAAGGAATTGTGGCCAGTGCTGGCCATTTCAGAGTATGGGGCTATCGTCCGTATTGACGATGGCTCCTTGGGAACAGAAAAAGGTACCGATGTCTGCCTTGCCGGCCCGGGTTGGGGGAGGGATTCCGCCAGGATGCGTATTCTGGAAAGCCTGATAGCCGAAGAAACCCGGGGCCTTTTGCTCGTACTGGATGCGGATGCGCTCCACATGATCGATGGGCGGGTTTTTTCAGGAAATACCATACTCACCCCGCATCCCCTGGAATTTTCGGATTTATCCGGCATACCCAAAGAAACCTTGCTTCAGAATCCTGATCCGCATCTCCTTCAGACGGCGAAGGAAAAAAATGCGGTCATAATACTAAAAGGTCATGTATCGCGCATCGCAGCCCCCGACGGACGCCTGTGCTATATCGACGGATTGTGCCCCGTACTGGCAACCGGTGGAACCGGCGACGTGTTGGCGGGACTCATCGCTGGTCTGGTTGCAAGGGCGAAAAAAACAGCCGAGTGCAACGGTGAAACGGGGAAGGCTGTTTTCGACCCGTTCCCCGCTACAGTCGCAGCTACGGCCTTGATCGTGGAAGCCGGAAAGGCAGCCCAAGCCGAGGCCGGATTCTGCGATGCGGCCGAATTTGCCAGAATGGCAGGGAAAATTGCCGGAGCTGCATGGCTGGCCAAGGAGCAGGATTGAACCAGGACGAATCCGAAGACAAGCTGGTATTCCATTATTCCCGTGCCCGTCGGCTGGAACACGCAAGCGAGGCGGTCCGTGCACTTAACGACGAAAGATCCTTCAGAAAAATTGGGCTGTTCCGTTCCCTGACTGCCAACCGAGCATCCGCTTTCCTCCTCCTTGCAATCATACTGCTCTGCCTTATGATTTTTGGGATAACCTATCTCATGCCGGCCCGTAACGAGGCTGAATACGGTGCCAACAAGCTAATACTGAGCAGCTTCAAATATGAAAATGCCGTCTATGTCGCCCTAAAAAAAACCAGAATCCGTACACTTGCCTACACAGGACCGGTTCAGGCGGAAATCCGGGCATTCCAATCAAAATCCGACAAGGAACCCGTCCTTGTAGAAGCCAAGGAACTTATTTTCAGTAAAGAGATACAGGAAGAATTCAGGTTTGCGCTGAAAGCTCCCGAAAGCGGCTTGAAAAGAATCGAGCTCAAACTGCTCGTCGGAAAGGCGGACGTCGTCCTGCATGCTTCCGTCGAATGACCATATGCGATATTTTGCATGATGTTCCGCCGGTTTCTGTAAGGTTGACCGATGCAAAGATTTTCTCTATTATGTCAATAAAGTGTTGGCGGAGAAATAGACATGATCCAGTTTTATTTTCTTTCGGTCCTGCTCAATTTTCTGGCGGGTTATTCGCTTGCGCTGGATCCGGAAGTAAAAAATAGCCCCTTGGATGGAATACGCACTCTCCTGCTGGATGAGACGAGCCGTCTGGTCCTTGGCATTTTCACCGGTTCCGTCGGCTTCTTCAAGCTACTTACCGTCGTCCGTGGTGATATCCCCGTGGTAGGGGATATAATACCGGCACTTACGGGTATGATCGCAGGATTTTCCTTGGTTCTTGAATACTATCGGTCCAAAAGTACCATCCCCAGTGAGGCTTCTGAACGGCTCAACCAAATTCTGGTAAAAAACCGTAAATGGGTAGGTATCGGGGCAATCCTCTCCGCCGCAGCCCATTTTTTGTTCCCCATGGTACTTTTCCTTTAAAATGAAACGGTCTGTCGCAGGAATCGCTGTTGAAAACGGTCTCGTCTTCATCGCCCGCCGTCTGAGTGGAGGTTCCATGGGGGATCGTTGGGAATTTCCCGGTGGCAAGGTTGAAAACGACGAAGCCGATGCGGGCGCCCTTAAACGGGAATACATGGAAGAGTTCGGGTTGGATGTAGAAGTTGGCGATTTTCTTGCACAGGCGGTTTTTCACCACGGTTCGGAGCACTTTTCCCTGTATGCCTACCAGGTGCACATGAACGGAACGCCCATCATCCTTACCGAACATAGCGAATGGCGTTGGGCGTATTTTTCAGAACTGGAGTCCCTGTATTTTGCCGATTCCGACCGAAAACTTTTTCCCTCGTTGATGAAGACCTTCAAAGCCTGAAATCCCGGCTTAATCCTTGGTTGCCATAAAAAGGGTTACGTCAAGGGGACTCCCGCTTATGCGCGGCATATAAGCATCATCCTCATATTGCTGATTCCATTCCTTAGCTATATAGCCTCGCGCGTATGTGTAAGCCTCGGTAAGACTGACGATACCATCCTCATTAAGATCGCCCTTAGCGCTGCTCTCCAGCAAGGCTGCTGTAAAAATTCCATGCTTCAGGATACTGTCTTCCCATGAAAGCTCGTCGGATCCTGCAGCACTCATGACGACGATGTCGCCGGCTGATCCTTTTGCATAGTTAGATGCAGTATAAGAAAGCAATTTAAATGAGAATGGGAAACTAAATAGTTCATTGCCTTTGGAATAATCCGCAGGGTATGGTGAAATAGCTGGAGATTCCTTTAAAAAATTACCCGAATAACAACTATCAAGGATTACGAGTCGTACACGGGCGGGTATCTTGGCGATGGCTTGCAGCAATTCTTCAGGAGCCAAGATATCGTTCCAGATCCCATCTCCATAATTACTGAATACCAGATCACCGGTCAAATCCAAACCGTGTCCGCTAAAATAGAAAAGAAATAGATCCCAAGCTCCATTAGGGGCTTCCAAGCGCGCTGCCTCCAAGCCAGCCAATATGTCTTGCCTGCTTTTTGTAACGGCAGGGGAACGCGTCGCCAGTATTTGTATCACTTCTCCTGAACCTATTCCGAGTGATCCTGCAATGGACTTTGCATCGGTGACACACCAGGAAAGGCTGTTGGCGTAAGGATAATAATCCATCCCCACCACGACAGCCCGGCTGGCAGGTGGCTCCTCAAAGTAAGCGCAGGAGGCAAGTATAAGTGTAGCCAAAAGAAGGAATGGAAAAGCTTTTTTCATTTTGCAGTCTTTCCGGGTACTATGGCCAAGGTACAATGGGCGCCCAAAGACCATGAGACAATATTGCCCCGCACCTCAAGTGCCAAAGGAAACGCACTCTTCAATTCGAATGTCGCACTCCGGTCTCGTATGCCTGGTGCGATGGAATATTCGAAGGCCAGAAATGCGAGTTCCGTATTGGTGTACTGGGCAAGCTTTGCAGCACCCATGCCGGAGATAAATAAAGAGCTTCGCGAAGGGGACGGGAAGGTATAATCGGCCATGACCCTCATCAAAGCGCCGTGATAGCCACGGTAGGAAAGCATGCCGGCAGGTATGGCCGGATCGGTAAGAAATGCACCGGCGGAAATACCCGCACTCAAAGGACTGTCGCCGGAAAGAACGAGACCGGCTTCGACAGATCTGCGCAACTGGGGCAGAATGGGAGCCCCTTCAGCACCTTGTATTTGCACCGCCGCGCCGGAAGACACAAAGGGATGCAATTCAAGAGCATCCAATTCTGCCGCCCCATGAATAGTAATGACGAAGATGCTCAAAAAAGCTATAATTTGACGGTGCACACGCTAAATCTGAACCAAAAAGAAAATCTCCGCAAGGGGCGAAAACTTTCATGAAAATCACACACAGCGTATCGCTGGGCAATACCATTGCCTTGTTGTCCTTTTCCCTGCTTTTTTCTTTCTTTTTCACTTCTTGTGATGCCATTTCTACAGACAAGCGAAACCTTGCCCGGCTCGCACCTCCTCCTCCTACGCCCCTGCTTTCGCGTTCCTTGGGCTGGGCGTGGGTAGTATCGTCCTACGCGCAGGTATTTGATCTGCCCCAGTCGGATGCGGTAGTCTTGGGTTATTACCGGCGGGATACCATAGTACCTGTCTCGGAGCGACGGAAAAGCATGTCGGAGTCAGATTCATCGTACTGGGTAATGAACCAGGGTGATGAGCCAGGGTGGCTTAAGGAGACAGATATAAAAATATTCGAAAACGAGGAGAAAGCCAAAACCGCAGCAGGGGTATCACCTAAATGAAAACCGCAATCCTATGGTTGGTCCCGCCCTTGGCTGGGGCACTTATCGGGTATGTAACGAACGCCTTGGCCATAAAGATGCTGTTCAGGCCTCTCAATGCGATTCGTATATTCGGACTACGGCTACCTTTCACCCCAGGTATCCTGCCCAGACGCAGGGGGCTTTTGGCTGAAAATATCGGCAAGATGGTCGCCCGGGAATTGGTAACCGAGGATATCATCCGGGAACGCATACGTTCCGGTGATTTCCGGCTTTCTGTCGAAAAAGCCATCGCGGACTATTCAAGACATTTTCTTGATACACCCATCGCTCAGTTGGCCCTATCAGTCCCCCATTTTTCCTCCCTACCGAATCAGCCGGCGGATCAGGATTACCTTGGAACATCGGATTTTGCCCGTACCGCAGGGGGGCTTGTCGATCGTTTCGTCCAATCGGAAGCTTTCGGACTATTGGCGTCCAAGGCAGTGGGCGATTTGATAGAAAATCTGGGAGATAAAAGTCTTGACGAAATATTCGGACAGGACTTTTCGCAAAAAATCACACGTACCCTGCTTTCGGGCAAGAATGTGGGAAAGATGGCCGATACCTTGGAACGTTCGATTCTGGACGCCGCAGGGAAAGACAAGACCCTTCTCAGCCTGCTTCCCCCGGATATCGTAGATTCGGGTGCCTCGATGGCCCATGCGTTGTATCCCAGTCTGGTAAAAGCCCTGCTGCAATTCCTGAACCAGAAAACGGTAAGATCCGAACTTGAAAGCAGGGGCAGGGTTTTCATGAGAGACGCGATAGGCGAACTTAACAGCTTCCAACGTTTCTTCATCTCTGCTGCCCAATACGATCGGACCATCGCGGAGCGCATGCCGGAAATAATAGGAAAGTTCATCGCACGGGTCGAGGAAATGACTCAGGAGGCTGAAAGCCGCAACCGTTTTGCAAGTAGCGTGGAACTGGGCTTGGCAAAGCTGCTTGCGATGCCCATTCCCGACTTGGCGAAGGCCATTGACACCAATCCCGTTGCTTTCGCCAGCATGATCGCCAAACGCAGCGTCTCGATTCTTGAAATGGACTCAACCCAAAAAAGCCTATCGGATTTTATTTCAGGCTGTACTGCGGATTTTACCCAAAAACCACTAAAAAGTGTGATACCCGAATATTTTGGCGTGGATACAAATGCCTTGGCCAAGAATGCCACCACATTTCTGGTAGACCATATTCGCGAAGGAGCGGGGCCAAATTTTACACATTCCGCCGATCGTTTCCTGAAGGAACGGGGTACCGAATCCACCGCGGTCCTCTTGGGGATCAGCGAGAACGAAAAAGACAAGATAGACCGTTTTCTTGCAGACAGGGCTTTGGCGGTTTTTGATGAAAAAATTTCAGCTGCCTTAAAAACCCTGGATGTTCGCAAACTGGTCGCCGATCGAATAAACGTACTGGACATGAAAGACGTGGAACGTATTGTCCTGGATGTACTCTCCGACCAATTGCAATGGATCAATGTGTTTGGTGCGCTCTTGGGTGCCATCATCGGCCTGTCCCAATCGGTGCTTAATTATTTTCTGCGCTAAATCTTATTCAGCTTCGGATTCCGTACCCACGAAGCGCAGCAATGTTGGATCCAGTTCTGCCTTGATGAATTCCCCGGGTTTCGGAGCTGTATCCCTCCGGTTGGAAAGGGCGTTCAGAATGGTTCCATCCGCTATTTGTATGCGTACTATGAAGCGCTCGCCCTCGAAACCAAGTTCGGTAACAAGTCCGTTCAGAGTCAACGCCTCCCGGTTGGCGGAAGCTCCGCTAACCATGATCCGCAACGCATCGTTCGGTACCAGCAATGAAGTTCCATGTCCGAAAGGGATTGGCAAGCGTATTTTCCCCAATGCACATGAGATGAGTGAGGACCCTACAGTCTGACTTGAAGCCTCAAGGACTGGCAGGACTGTCCCCAGGCCAAGGAATTCCGCGACAAAAGCCGTTCTTGGTTCGAAAAAAAGTTTTTGAGGTGTTCCCGTCTCGACTATCTTTCCATCCTTCATGACCGCTATACGGTCTGCCATGATGGCCGCTTCCTCCCGGTCATGGGTAACAAAAATGCAGGGAAAGCCCTCAGATTCGCGAAGCTCGCGGAATTCTTTTCTAAAATCCCTCCGGAGTGGGGCGTCCAGGCTGGAAAATGGTTCATCCATCAGAAGTATCCGAGGCGAAGCTGCCAATGACCGCGCAATGGCGACGCGTTGCTTTTCGCCGCCAGAAAGCGTTTGGACCCGCCTTCTTTCGTAGCCTGCCAGCCGTAGCGCCTGAATATAATGATTTGTCAATCTCCTGCACTCTTCCCTGGATTTTCCGGCAATATGGGGACCATAGCCGATGTTCCTTTCCACCGTAAGATGGGGAAATAAGGCTGAATCCTGAAAGACGAGCCCTATTCCCCGTCTCCATGCAGATATGCCCGAAATATCCGTTCCGTTGATATGAAGCGACCCGGAATCAGCCTCCATCAAGCCGGAAATCAGGTTGAGGGCACTGGACTTGCCACAACCTGAGGGTCCGGCCAGAACCAGAAGTTCGCTATCCCCAAGTTCCAGATCAATCGAGACACGAAAATCATCAAAGCTCTTTGTTAGTTCACGAATGGAAATGGACATGCTTATTCCCCTTTCCCTTGCTTCATTGGACGATCTGCATATTCGGAAAGGGCATAGGATGCGACGCAGACCGAAGCCAACAATACCCCTGCCGCGCAGGCAGACCCAAAACGGTAAGCGCCGGAAGCCCGATAGATGAGCAGGGGAAGGGTTTCGAAATCTTCAAGCCCCAACATCAGGACCGTGTTCACCTCTCCCAGGCTAATGGCAACGGCGAAGGCCCAGGCTGATAGGATCCGTCTTTTTGCAGCTGGCAACGCTACGGAAATGGCTGTCCTGAAAGGTTGGGCACCCAAAGAGGAAGATGCGCCTGCAAGCGAGGGTGCCAGGGAAGAAAGTCCCTCCGAGATGGAACCGTACGCGAAGGGTAGGGCAGATACCGCATGGGCAAAGGCAGGTGCCCAGAACGAGCGGCCCAATCCGGATCCAAAAAATCTGAGGTACCCCAAGCCAAGGACTATCCCGGACGAGGCCAGAGGCGCCGCGCACAGGACTGCCAGCGCGCGTTCGGCAAAAGGAAGCCTTACAGTCATGCGCCTTTTAGCTTTTTCAAACCAGCTTGAATTTCTCCTTCCGCAATTCCATCTTTTCCTTTTCGTGAAAGAACGGATTCCCCACACCGCCAGGGCCGAGGAGCCCGCGATGCAAACCGATAACGTGGCGGCTGAGAAAGCCAATAGGATCGATCGTCCCAGTGCAGGAAAGGCGCTTGTACGAATTTCTTTCCACCATCTGAAAGTGAGGGTGAGCATTTCGGCTTGCCTTGTACGGGGTAGGAAGGATTCCAGAAGGACCGATAACAAGGGACCCAAAACCAGCAATAAGATCATAATCGTATAAAAGAGTATCAAAAGGCGAGAAAATGTTGAAACTGCCTTTTTCTGCTTATGAAAGGAAGATCCCGCTTCAGCTTGTGCAGTTCTGTCGACAGTGCCGGATATGGATCGTGAAATTGAGGCCATGCGGACATAAGCCGCGTACGCTACGAAAGCCAATGCAGTCTCTATCAGGGCGAGTGCGCCTGCACGGGGAAAATCCAGGGTAATTCTTGCGGCCCGATATATTTCCACCGGCAAAGTCGTTGCTCCGGGTCCCCCGCCGAGCACGAGCACGACCGCAAAACTGGTATAGCAGTACAGGAAGACGAGTATCGCCGATGCTGCTACCGACGGCAATGAAAGCGGGAGAAAGACCGTCAAAAACGATCGTAGCCCGGAAGCCCCCAGGCTGGAAGCCGCATGCGCGTATGCTGTCCGGGCACGGGATATCCCTTCACCAACAAAGCGGAGGACAATCGGAAAATTGTAAAATGCATGGGCAAGGATGATTGCCCTGGGCCGATACAGGATTTCCAGTGGCGCGACATGAGTACCTGAAATGGACATCAGGAAACGGTTTGCCCAACCATTCTGGCCAAAAAATAGCACGAAACCCAATACTACCAGCAAGGGGGGCATGGCGAAGGGGATCGAGACGATAGCACGAACCCAGATTGCGCCTCGATAGTGGCCGGATCCCAATAGCCATGCGCCAGGTAAACCAATGGCAAGGGCCAACAGCGTGCTCAGTAAGGCCTGACCCAAGGTAAAACCGACGATCCTACGGGTCGCATCCTCGTCCAATACGGATGCGACCACCGGAAGTCCTTCGCGGATGGCCGCCACATAGGGCAGGATGAAGGAAAGCAGTATCACTATCGCCGGTATCAAGGCCATTACGATAAAAATTGCCGTGCCTGTACGGGATTTCACCCTGCCCATGTATTGTCCAACCTCAGCGTCCGGCAGCGATGCCGGACCATTCGCGCAGTTCTTCCTCACTGAAAGCAGGATTGGCAAGTATCAAGGGTGGTTTCACTGCCAAACGATAGGAGGCGGGTAGGGGAATGTCCATTACCGGGTACATCCAGTTCGTCAAAGGCAATAAGCCCTGGAATTCGGCTCCCAACATAAAATCCATGAACAACTTGGCCTTATCCAGCTTCGTGGTAGTATTAAGTATGCCGGCGCCTTCAATCTGCACGGTGTGTCCCTGGGTAAATATCGCAGCTTTATAGCGTTCGGTATTTTCATATTCCAAATGATAAGCGGGACTTGTCGCGTATGAAAGTACCATCGGCGCTTCGCCAGCCACGAAAAGACCATAACCGCTGTCCCAACCTTCGGTAATCGTTAGAATGGATGGTGCCAACCTGAGCCAATAATCCCTCCAGAGTTCGCCATACACCGCTTTGGTCCAAAGAAGGAAACCCAAGCCCGGGGTTGAGGTCCGGGGGTCCATCAGGATGAGCTGCCGCTTATATTCTTCCTTGGTAAGGTCTTCGAGGGAGGCTGGCGGGTTGGAAATCCTTTCCGAATCATACACAAGGGCAAAATGACCGTAATCGTAGGGCGTCAGGTAAAAATCAGGATCCATGATCAGGCCTACAGGAAGCTTTTCCGCTCCCTTTGGTTTATAGGGAATGAAGAGTGCTTCTCCAATAGCCTTGGGTGCCAGGTTCTGGTCCAGGCCCAGCAGTATGTCTGCGTTTGCGCTCTTTCCTTCGGCAATGGCCCTCGCCAGCAGGGCTCCGCCATCACCCTGGCTCACAAAACGTATGGGGATTCCGGTTGCATCCTTGAAAGCCTCGGCAATACCGGTGGCAGGACCCCATTCGGAAACGAATGAGTCATAGGTCCAGACTATTAATTCTTCGGCAACTGATTCCTTGCTTTTTTGGTCCGTATTTCCGTTTCCATGGACCCAGGAAGCCATAAGAAACATAATCAGAAAAATACAGCCGCTTGGTCGAACTTTTCGCCTGTACATACCCATACTCCTTGGAGCACGTCAGGGGAAGTGGGTTGCAAGAAGGGAAAAATAAAACCGGATCGATCCGCCAGGCTTTGGACGCGTACAGAAAAGCCTAATCCCTACGCCGGTATTAACCGGATCAGGTTCGACGGGTATGATCTCAGGCTTCGCGTTTTTCCCGTTCAAGCTGAACGTAGGACGCTCTACCACCCCGATAACGGCTATGCGTTACTTATCAATTAAAGAATACCAAAGAAGGACTTCACGGGTCAAGTTTATTCTCGGTGCCAGTATGTGCAGGGCGGTACGTAGGTTCCGTTTTGGTGTTTCCAGTTTCATCTGTCCTGAGCGTGGAACCGAGTTGCCCGCATGCGCCCGAAACGCCGCGTCCTTTTTTATACCGCCTTGTGACGTTCAGACCACGATCGGAGAGCATATGCTCGTAACGGGATACTTCGGATTCCGATGGCTCGTGAAAGGGTTCTCCGTCCAGGCCAACACCCTCTACCGGATTCCACGGTATGAGGTTTATGACAATCTCAAGGCCGCTGGCAAATTGGGCCATCGCATCGGCATCCTCAACCCTGGTGTTCAAACCGGCAAGCAGGACGGCTTCAAGGGTTATGCGCTTTTTTTGTTTTTTCTGAAAGTAGTCAAGGGCTACTTTTACCTTATCCAAGGGTTCGGTACGGGTTATGGGCATCAGGCGTTCGCGTAATTGCTGGTCGGCGGTGGTTAGCGAGAGTGCCAATCGGACATCAGGTCCTGAATCGGCCAAGGATCGTATTCCGTTGGCGATTCCACAGGTAGATAGGGTAAACCGGCGTTTCGACAGTCCCATTCCGTCGCTATCGCAGAGAATTCCTATGGCAATCCTCAAGGCATCCAAATTGAGCAATGGCTCTCCCATTCCCATGATCACTACGTTGGAGATGGGGCCGCAACTGTCCTGCAGGAAAAGGAATTGTTCAACGATTTCGGATGCGCTCAGGTTGCGGAGGAAACCGAGGGTGCCTGTCTTGCAGAAGGCGCAACCCATGGGACAACCCACCTGGCTCGACAGGCAGGCGGTCTTGCGGTCCTCACCGTCGATGAGGAGCACGGCTTCTACAGCCGCACCGTCCAAAAGTTTGATTTGAAGTTTTACAGTGCCATCCGGAGCTTCAAGTCTCGTCTGGACCAAGCCTGAACGAACCGTATATCGGGTCTTCAATTCCATTCTGAGCGACGCGGGGAGGTCGCTCATGGCTTCGAAATCAGGAACGCCCCTGGCTATCCATTTAAATATCTGTTTGGCCCTATATTTTTGGAGAAAAGATAATTCCTTCTGCAGTTCCGCCAAGGGAAAACCGGATAAAGCCGGTTTATTCTCGATTGAATCCTGTTCCGACCGACCTTCGGTCTGCCTTAGGGCCGTATCTTATCCATGAATTCGGAGACATACATATTCCGTATGCCCAATTTCTGGAATTCGGCCAAGGCTTCCATGGCGCGGTCCCTGTCGCCTTTCTTGACCCAACAATCAGCCAGTTCTATGTACAGGCGGTAATTTTTTGGATCCTGTTGTACGAGTTTCCTTAATGATTCGATGGAATCATCGTATTTTCCGGCCATTTTGGCGATGACTGCCAAGCCAAGAACGGCATAGACATCGAACTCGATGTTCAATGCACGCTGATAATAATCTTCCGCCTTGACGTAGTCACCCAAATTCCGATAAGCGTCACCCGCACGGGTAAGTATGACCTTATTGCGCGGATCCTGATCGAGTATGCGGTTCCAGAATTCCAGGGATTTGTGCTGCTGATTCATGCCACGATAACAATCAGCCAAACCAAAGAGCGCATAGAAATTAACCGTGTCCATTTCAAGGGCTCGTTGGAAATAAGCTACACCCTGTGCAAAGGTTTTAAGTTTCCTGTGGCAATTTCCAATCGAGGTGAGTACTCGGATATCCACATCCTCCTTATGGAGGATAAGCATTTTTTCCCAGTAAAAAAGGGCATCCTTGTATTCCTTAAAATCGTAGTGCAGGTGCCCTAAACCTATCAGCGCGTAGGGATTGTTTTCTTCCATTTCAAGGACGCGTAAATAAATGGCTTTCGAGCGTCGGAAGTCACGCACTTTCCGGTATGCATCCGCAACCCGGGTAAGTACCGTAATGTTCTTGTCATCGTGAAGCAGGTACTGTTCCCAGATCTCGATGGCTTTCTGATATTGATTGAGCGCCTTGTAGCAATCCGCCAAGCCGAAAAGAGCGTAATTATTGCCTGGATGGTGAAGCAGGCATTTGCGGTAATGTTCTACAGCTTCACGAAAAAGTCCTTTCTTACGGGAAGCATCTCCCAATCCAACCAGTGCATAATTATTTTCCGGTTCTTTCTCAAGAATATGGGTAAACGCATCTACCGCATCACTCACCCTGTTTTCCTTGAGATATTGGTATCCTTTTTTTGATAATTCAGATATCTCGGCAAATTCCTGTTCGGATTCCGTCGCCTCGACATCGGTTGTATCGATACCTTCTGTCAGCTCGTTTTCGTCACTCATGTTTACTTAACCCTCTTCCTCATCAACAATTTCCTAACCAACAATTTCCTCATCAACCATTTTTTGAATGATTGTTGATATCTTTGCTATAAGTGTCTCGGCCTTCTTTCTATCGGGAGCAATCCAATACATCTTAAGCGCTTCGACGGTCTTGCCGGCGGCCAAGTATTTATCACCAACCCGGATCAAGCCATCAGAATATCCGGTTGTCTGAAAAATCCTTCTGGCACCTTCAATATCGCCGGAATTGATAAGCTCATTTCCCCTACGATTGAGTGCCGCTTTTTGGGCGGAACCAATCACGGTCAACGGCCGATCAGTGGTCTTGATAAAGCCTTGTTCCTGAAACCGGACGAAGACGTCTTTGCGGTCCAAACACTATTCCTTATATTAGTGCATTATAAACGAAGGATTATAAATTGCAAGAAAAATACATGTAAAAGCTCTAAAAAGTTTAGCGTTCGGTGACTATTTTTAGCGATTTGATATGATCTGCGATATATGTATAGGATATGCTCGAATGTTCATTAAGGAGGTCCCGCACCATGAAAAGGGACGACCTGCACCAACAACTTGAAACCGTAACAGCACACTTCAACGTAAAAAATTTGAGGCCAGCAAAACCAGTACGCAAGCAGACCAGCCGAAAAGAGGGCAAACCTGAAAGGCTATTCCGTTATCTCAGACAACTAGATAAGTGATGCCTTCACGAACTTGGGAGCATCCCGGATTCATAACCGCGCGGTACCCTCCGGCGCAAATACTGTTCTTTCCCCAAAAATATAGAAATCCACTATGGATCTCCCATATTCCCTTCTGTCGTACAAGCTGAAAGCTTCTATTTCATCAGGCATGCCATCCTGACGAGGTCTATGGATAAGCAGTCGGGTTCCATTTCCTACCAGTTTTGATTTCGCTATGGACCGCACCAATTCCTGTTTGAAACGGTACGGAAACGGCGGATCGCAAAAGATTAGATCGAAGGGGCGTTTGGCCCGACGGACGTACAGTTCGGCTGCCACGAAGCGGCACTCGATCCGTTTCTCTGCAATGGAGATATTGGATATCAGTGTAGCCCGTTTCAATGGATCCATCTCGACCGCTTCCACAGGATCGGCCCCACGGGACGAGGCTTCCAGGGCAATTATGCCGGAACCGGAAAAAAGATCCAGGAAGGAGCAAGCTCCAAGGTCACCCAATACGGCAAATACGGACTCACGCATACGGTCCATGGCGGGACGGATAATGCCATCTGGAACTTCTACATGCCTACCGCATAGGATGCCACCGGTGATCCTCATGCATCGGCTCCCACTATGCCATCCGCAGCCCGCAACCCGCTCGCCCAGGCTGCGGTAATTCCCCTACTGGTCCCCGCTCCGTCCCCAATAAGATATATTCCCGGCAAGGCCTTGAAATGATCATCAATGAAACTGGGTTTGTTCGCATACAATTTGATTTCTGGATAGTACATGATGGTGGAAGGATGCAGAATTCCCGGAACTATCGTGTCAAGCTGTTTGAGCGCTTTCCAGATGGAACGCAGGAATTTTGCCGGCATGATTAGGCTGATGTCCCCCGGGGTACAATCCTTCAGAGTCGGTTCAAAATCGTTAAGGTCTCCTGTAAAACACTCACGCTTGGATCTTTTACCCAGTCGGAAATCTCCTACCCGTTGCATCAAGGGCTTTCCGCCACCTGCCAACATGGCTTGTAATCCGAGTATCTCGGCAAAGTCCTGTCCGGACGCGAGGGGTTCAGTGAACTCCACACTTCTGAGTATGGCAAAGTTTGCCAGTCCATTGGCGGGTCTATCCATCGACCACGAGTGCCCGTTCACGCTGAACCATGGTTTTCCGTCAGAAGTTTCGTAGCGTTCCTTTACGACGTGGGCGCTTCGGGAATTGGTGCAGAAGGTCCGTACCCGCTCGGGGAAGAGGAATTTGGGATCGTAATAATCATGGACTATTGGGTACCTGCTTTCGGTAGTTTCGATGCGCAATCCTACGTCGATGGAATTATCTGTAAATCCTATTCCCAGCTTCGCCATAAGCTTCCGTAAGAAATCAAAGCCGTTTCTTCCGGGAGCTACAATAAGGGTTTTGTACGAAATTTCCCGACTATTCGTAATAAGCACCCGTCTGATGGGGTCAACCTCCAGGGCTGTTTCACCCAGGGAGAGCTCTACTCCACGGGTTTTTAATTCTTCCGTCAGACGGCCTATCAGTTTTAGGCCCCCGTCAGTGCCCAGGTGGGATTGTCGGATCTCCAGCAATTCAACGCCTATTTTGGAGGCGCGGTTTCGATAGGATTCAACATTTTTTCGCAGCATCAAGTTGGGAGCGAGAAATCCTATGACCCTGTCGAGGTATTTTTCAGCGATTTCCCGCGACCAATATTCATGAGGAAATCCGATGGGGAACGTAAAATTCATTTTGCAATCGTTGCGGAGTCCCCCTGAGGAGACAGCAGCCTTATCCAATAATAGTATGCGATCCGCTGATTTGCGGGCAATCAGTTCGAAGCAGGTTGCCAATCCTGCGGGTCCGGAACCTATTATGACATGATCATAGGTGCACATGATCGAACAGTAGCATAAGAGTTGGAAGCTGTCACGTTAGGGACGAAGATTACGAATCTTTCAACAATTCGTTCATTTCAAAGGGAGATACCAGATTGGGATCGTTTTCGCTGTCCGACTGGTAAGCCGTAGCTGCTTCAATTTCTGTCCGGCGTTTGGCCGATCGGACACGGAGTTCGGCGAAACGTTCAAAGAAGGGACTCAATGCTTCTGATAGAATACCGCGGCCTGACATTATTTTGGCCACGGCATCAGCGAAGCGTTCTTCCACTTCCTGAAGATTAACAAGCTGTTCATTTCGGTCAAGGAGTCGCTCATTGCCGGAGAGGTTTGCCAACATCCTCTCGAAGGTCGTATCCAAAAATACCAGATCATCAATGATTTTATTGAGAAAGATATCGGCATCAAGATCTAGTTCAAGACCATCCTTGAGGGTACGTACCAGAAGGTTCAGAAAAAAAATGTCATCCTCGAAATGTATGCGTTTAGCCATCGAAGCCTCTGATTTTCAGTATCGGCGGTGTTTGCTCTTACTTGACTATGATTTGTGCTTCAAGGTAGATTGATATGCCCCTCTTTATCCGTTTTTTTTAACGGATCACCCAAGTGTCCATAGGGAGGACTCATGCGTCAGTACGAACTGACGGTCATTTTTCCATTGGAAGATGACCAGCACAAGGCCGGCCGGGAGCAATTGCTCGCAGATTTGGCCAGCCACGGAGCCGAAATAGTCAAAACCGACGAGAACGGCGATCGCGACCTTACGTATCCTATCAAGAAGCGGACTCGTGGAAAATACGTCCTGTTTACCTTGATGCTTGATCCGCAGAAACTGGCGGTGCTCGACAGGATATTCCGACTCAACATGAATATCCTGAAATTTCTCTTTGTTCGGGTAGAGGAATAAGGAGTCGTCATGGCCGATGTAAACCATGTAGTCCTGATTGGCCGTCTGACCCGAGATGCGGAACTCAAATATACCGCGAGTGGAATGGCCATTTGTAAATTTAGCCTTGCTCTGAATAGCCGTCATAAGAAAGGTGAAGAATGGGTTGAAGAATCACATTTCTTCGATATCACGCTTATGGGCAAGTCAGGAGAAGCGATCAACCAATACCTGATCAAGGGTAAACAGATCGCGGTAGAGGGTGAGTTGCGTCAGGATCGTTGGGAGCAGGACGGCCAAAAACGAACACGGGTGTATGTTTTCGCGAATAACGTGCAGTTGCTTGGCGGTGGTTCGGGCGCGGGTAGTGGTGGAAACGCTCCTTCCAGCGGTTTCGTGCCCCGTGATCGCAACAATGGAACTTCGTCAAAACCAGTAGGGAATCAGATGCCCGAAGATTCGGGCGACGACGGTTTTGCCGATGATATCCCGTTTTGAACAGATTGCAAAGTAAATACCGATAGGAGTTAGTATATGTCCGACGAAAGATACAGCGGAGACCGTGGCAGGTCAGATCGCGGCGATTCCATGGGCGATGGCGGTGGTTACGCCGGGCGCGATGGCGAAGATCGCGGTCGCGGAAAAGGAAAGGTCTATTTCAAGAAAAAGGTGTGCAAATTCTGCACCCAGAAACTTAAGATTGACTACAAGGATTCTGATGGTTTGCGTCGTTTTACGACTGAGCGGGGTAAAATTCTTCCCCGCCGTATAACCGGAACCTGTGCGAAACATCAGCGTGCTTTGGCGCTAGCTGTGAAACGAGCCCGCGTCATTGCCATTCTTCCTTTCGTAGCCCAGTAAGTACATCCATGGTCAATCCGTTTTCGTCGTTGGGTACTTTGACACGTGAACGGATACGGTTCATCCTCCCGCCGGTTATCGCCGGCGGGCTCACCATCCTCCTTGCCCGGCTCGTCTTTTTTGTTCCCTTCTTTCTGGTACCCTTGGGTTTTTTTGTACGTTTCGGCAATAAGTCTTCGCGTCAGATTTCAATTGCTGTCGCCCTTGGCATTTTAGGGAATACTTTTGCTGGATTGATTTCCGGTTCCCTTACCGGGATGACTTCCGGTTTCTTCTATGGAATCATGGCGGATACACTATACTTCGCCATACTTATCCTTGTATTTATCTGGGCTGTCCATCCCAAGCCGTTCCTTATCAGGGGAATTCAGATCAGAACTGCCTACCGATTGGCGCTGGCAAGTTTTATAGCCTCCCTTGCGCTTCTTCCTCTGGTCTGGTTGGCTCGGCGTGATGAGGGGTTGGTCGCATTCATTACGAGTCAGGCAGAAGTGTTGGCAACCGCCGCAAAGGAAGCGGCCGGTGCCGATGTTGTTCAAAGATCCCTACTGGAGCGCGAACTGTCGGCGGATACCCTGACCTCCTTGATGGCCATGGCCCTTTCACGAGGTGCATCCCTGGGGCACATGGTATTTCTGTCCTTAAGTGTCCGGATTGCCGATACGATTTTGGCGTTTCGTGCGCGTGTACGTTTTGCGAAGGCGCTAACCAACGGCACTGCTGATCAACATACCATGAATCTGCGAATATTATCTCCGCCTTCCCTCTCTGGTTACAGGAATTCTCCTTATCTCGTTTGGGTTCTCATCTCGACATTAGTTACAGTTCTCGGATCATTCGTGTTTAAAATAGAATATCTGGAGATCGTTTCATGGAACCTGCTTTCGGTGTGCGCATTTCTGTATCTGGCGCAAGGTTTGGCAATAGTCTCTTTCAATCTTGCCAGACCGGGAGTTCCGCGAATGCTGCGTCCTTTAGCCGCATTCATGACGGTTTTATTATTATTCAGACCTGGAATCAACGCGATTTTGATCGTAGCCTTGGCTATTATCGGCGTCGCTGAGAATTGGCTGCCCTTAAGGGTGGTCGGAAAAACAGAACCGCCCCCTACTCCGGGAGCGTGAGCGGATCGTTGGTTCGCTCTTTGTTCAAAAAACTGAAGGAGCTCGAGGTACATGAAAGTAATACTTAACAAGGATGTGTCCGCACTGGGTGAAGAAGGCGATATAAAAGATGTTGCCGCTGGTTATGCACGCAATTATTTATATCCCCGTGGCTTTGCCCTTCCTTATACAGACAAGACTGTAAAACTCTTCGAAGCCCGAAAGGCAGAAATCGAGGCGCGAAAGGCAGAAAAACGTCAGGATGCCGCTTCCCTTAAATCCAGGCTGGAAGCGATCGAAATTCAGATTCTCATGCCTGCCGGTGCGAACGGAAAATTGTACGGTGCTGTGACCAACCAGACCATCATCGACGAACTAGCCAAGAAAGATTTCCATATCGAACGCAAACGTGTTGAATTGCCCGGAAATTCGTTCAAGAGTGTCGGAAAATACAAGGTTGCTGTCAAACTTTACGAGAATCAGAGCGCCGAGATAGCTGTTGTCGTTCAGGGTCAAGGTCACAAGCAAGAAGTGAGACCGGCCCGTGCGCCAGCACGGTCAGCAGCACCTGCACCTGTCGCAACAGATGTACCTGTTGAGGAAAACACTGAACCCTCGGATGGAAAGCGGACCGAAGCGTAAGAATAAAAAATGATCGCGTCGACGCTCAAAGACCGAATACCCCCTCATAATGATGAGGCGGAACAGGCAACCTTGGGAGCATTGCTCCTGGACGACGACGCGATCACCGTGGCAATACGGTTTCTGCGGGCGGATGATTTCTATTCCAGTGCAAACCGAAGGATCTTCCAGGCTATACTCAATCTTTTTAACAAAGGCAGAAAAGCCGACATCATAACAGTGGTGGACGAGCTACGCCAGATTGGTGAATTAGAGCCTGCTGGCGGTCCTGCCTATGTCGCTTCCCTTACGAATGTAGTACCTACCAGTGCGAATATCGACTATTATGCCCGTATCGTTCAGGATAGGTCCGTCCGTCGTTCACTATTAAGAATTTCTAGTGAAGTAACCGCAAAAACCTTCGATGACGCAAACGATAGCCGCTTGGTCCTGGAGGATGCGCAGAGGGCTATATTCGAACTTACTGATAATCGCCAGACTCTCACTTTCAAGAGCGCTAAAGAAATAATTCCAAAAACCATCGAAGCCATCGAAAAACTCTATAACACTAAGGACGCATTTACAGGCATTCCTTCTGGTTTTGCCGAATTGGATGCCATGACCAGTGGTTTCCAGCGTTCCGAACTGAGCATTATTGGTGCTCGCCCTTCGGTGGGTAAGACAGCCCTTGCATTGACCATAGCGGCAAATGTATCTATCAAGGAACGAATTCCTACAGCCTTTTTTACTTTGGAAATGTCTGACATGGCGCTGATGCAACGCCTCATTGCCAGCGAAGCCCGTATCAATTCCGAAAACATAAGAACAGGCCTACTCAAGCCAAGTGATTTTCATAGTCTCATGGAAGCGGCAGGTCGCATCTATGAAGCTCCATTGTATATTGTAGACATGCCTAGTATGAAATTATTGGACCTTCGCGCTCAAGCCCGCCGTTTGCGGGCCCAGCAGAAAGTTGAAATCATCTTTATTGACTACCTTACTCTCATAAGTTCTGAAAATTACAATTTACCCCGCCACGAACAGATAGCCGAAATTTCACGATCCCTAAAAAGTCTTGCGCGGGAATTGGATATACCAGTCGTAGCGCTTTCACAAGTTCGAAGGGATGCCGAAGGGAAACGTCCAGGTTTGTCTGACTTAAGGGAATCCGGCTCTATCGAACAAGACGCGGACTTGGTAATGTTTCTCCATAGGGAACGAGAAACTGAACGGAAAGGTTCGGAAGAACGCTCCAAAGCTATTCCTACGGAACTAATAATTGCAAAACAACGAAACGGACCTGTCGGGACTGTCGACATTGTATTTCTTCCGAGTTACACTAAATTTGAATCCATGACTCGCGCTGCGAATTAGTCTGAGCTATACTTATTCAGGGGGACGCGATGCCTTTCATGCAAAGTTATACTTTCGACGTTCTTGTAAACGAAGCCGAGCGTTTGATAGTTGCAGAACTGGAACGGCAACTGGATGAGAAGATTCCCGATTCCATTTGTCTGTGCAATGATTGCATCCTCGATATGGCTGCCTATGCATTAAATTTGGTCAAACCCTTGTACCGTGTTTCACTATTGGGCTCGTTATATACCCAACGAGCTATGGAATGGGACTCATATTCAGTTTCCATCAGGCAAGCGGTCTCTCAGGCGATAGAAAAAATTAGCAAGAATCCTTCCCACGATTAGGTTTAGGCGGGTTCCATCAGATTTCGTACAGATAGATAAGAACCTTTTCTCAAAGAGCTAAAAGGTTCTACATCAGGATTAGCCAAATAGTCTGCCAGTGTCCTTTCATAGACGCCTGAGGGTATCCTGGTTATCGCAGCCTCACCTTCCCTCAAGCCATGCAGATGAAACTCAAGGTAACTTTCGGTTCTAGCGTGGAAACATATGGTAGGGGAAGCATCCGGAGCTGCCTCCGATGCTTTCAATAGTAGATAATATTTCAGGGCTTCTATGCCCATAGGGTTCAGGTTCGCTTGGATAACCGCAATGCGATCGGCCAATTCTGGATATCCTATGAGAAGTTCGACATCCTTCGGGTATGTTTCAGAATTTTCAGGTTCCACACTGTCCCATTCGGGGATAACGAAATATTCTACATTATGGCTTGGCCATAACAATCTCAGGGGGAATTCCGGTTTAAGGATGGTTCCGCAGGCCGGACATCTAGCAGACATGAAATTCCCGGAAGCAAGTGCGATTAATTGTTGCGGTTCTTCATCAAGGTTTACCAAGTCGTTTAAGTCGGCTTCGAATGTGTGGTTACAATTGCAGGTCAGGTTCCGCATGAGGACCTCCTTTGCCAAGTAAATGTCTTATCGGCCGAGCAGGAATAAAATATCCCCGAAAAGGGAAAATAGCAACAAACTGAAAATAAGCGAAGTGCCGACCATTTGGAACCTATAAATGATTTTTGGATGTAGCGCTTTTCTTCGTAACAATTCAAAGGTAAAAAGTACGATGAGTCCGCCATCCAAAGCGGGTATAGGTAAAAGATTCATGATGAATAGGGCAACAGAAAGCAAGGCCAGGAAACTGGCCAATGCACTAATACCCGCCTCGATACTCGTATCAAAACCTTCAGCTGCTACGTCTCCGACCATATACGTAATGCGTACAGGTCCAGAAACGGCTTTGGTCAGGTTAACACCGCGAAAGAGCAAGGTTATGCTACGGACTGATAGGGTAAATGTTTTCCACGTTTCCTGTACACCCTTGGCTAAAGCTTTCGGTATGGAAAGTTTTGGTGTTCTGAACCGTATTGTCTCAAAATCAATACCCAAATCTGCATTGCCTTTGTCTGGCCACGATACGATTAATGTTTTCTCGTAAACGATACCTGTGTGTTCTACTTGCAATTTTAATTCAGTGGGTTTATCTCTCAGCGCTACACTAAGATCTACTGTATTACGTAAGGGCATTCCATTGGCGGCTATAAGCAAATCTCCTGGTTTGATGCCGGCTATTGCAGCCGCACTCCCGGATTTAATGGTTTCGACTATTGGATCAGTCCAGAAATATACACCTATTTTCCCAGCGCCAGTTTCAGGATCGAGTTTGGGTATGATATTCACATCTAGACGTGCACCAGATCGATCTACCTTTAACTGGAGTTTCTCACCAGCATACGGTGCAATGTCTTCCTGTATTTCTTGATAATTAGTGATTGGTTTGCCATTTATTCCAACAATTCGATCTCCTGTCATCAGACCGGCTTTATCTGCCGGATATGTCACATCATGATCGATCTCGGAGGCAAGCACTATACGATTGCTCAGTGTGCGGACTTCGAATCCAAAGCCCCAGACAAAGGAAAGGACGATAATTGCAAATATTGCATTCGCTGCGGGACCTGCAAAAGCCACAAATATTCTTCTCATCGGGGTCGCGCCATAAAAAGTACCAGTATCTCTGGGGATTTCATTTTTTTGTCTGGAAAGGGCTTCCCTGAATTCAGCTTCTCCACGCATACGGCAATAACCACCAATAGGGAGGATCCCTATGCGGTACTCAACTCCTCTTATCTTTCGACTCCAAAGGGCTTTTCCCCAACCCACAGAAAATGATTCCACGTCAATGCCCATCAAACGTGCCACTATAAAATGACCAATCTCATGCACCAGCACTACCAAACCAAGTCCCAATAAACCAACAATTATCCTTGCGATCAAACGACGACCTCCGTGATCACGCGCGCGGCTTCCCGTCTTGCTCGTCCATCTCCATCAAGTACGGTCTCAACAGTATCGATTTTCCCCGTCCAATCCTTCTCAAGAACCGCTGCAGTGATCCGAGGAATATCAGTAAAACATATAGATCCATTCATGAACGCAGAGACAGCAATTTCATTGGCAGCATTATACGCATTTGGATACAGAGCTCCCTGTTCAATCGCTTCGTAGGCTAGTCTCAGCATGGGAAATAAATCCTCTCTTGGCTTTTCAAATGTTAATTCCGAGTCGGCCAGATCGAGGAATCCAAAGGGATTTTTATGGCATTCCGGCCAAAAAAGAGCGTTATGTATTGGTATTCGCATATCGGGTTGGGAAATTTGGGCATACATCGAGCCATCGCGTAATCTGACAAGTGAATGCACACGGCTTTGTGGATGGATGAGGACTTTGACCTTGTCAGGATGAATTCCGAATAATTTAACAGCTTCAATGACTTCCAAGCCCTTATTGGCTAGGGAAGCCGAATCCACTGTTATTTTTCCTCCCATATTCCATGTAGGGTGTGCCAGAGCATCCGATAAGGTTACAGATGCAATCTGTTCGGAAGACCATGTTCTGAATGGCCCTCCGGATGCGGTCAGGATGATTTCATCCACATCAAGAATACCATGGGCTGAAACCAAGTGGAAAATCGCAGAATGCTCCGAATCCACCGGAAGAATCTTGCAGCTGTTTTTATCAGCTTCGAAGGAGATTATTTCCCAAGCCATAACAATGGTTTCCTTGTTTGCCAAAGCAAGATCTGCCCCGGACTCCAAAGAAGCCAATGAAGGAAGAAAGCCCGCTGCACCACTGATACCGTTCACAACCAGATCCGCCTCGGTTTGTTGAACCAATCGCACCGCAGCATCCGATCCTGCAATATCTATACCTTCGAATGTATTCTCATAGCCGCCCAATGCCAATCGTGCTTTCGGGAATTCATTAGATAAGAGCCGTAAGCCTGCTACATCACGAAAGGAAGCCAATCCGACGATCTCAAAATCATCAGGATTTGCACGTACGACTTCTATCGTATTCGTGCCAATCGATCCGGTAGCTCCAAGAATCGTTATTCTTTTTTTCATGCCACTTTTCATGCCACGATGGAAAAGAAAACATGGAAAAGTGCATAAAAAACGGGGGCAGCCATTGCAATGGAATCAATTGAATCCAGAATGCCGCCTCTACCTGGAATTATGCTACCCGAATCCTTTACACCCAAGCTTCGTTTGATCGTCGATTCTGCCAAATCCCCTATTATCGCAGCAATCCCGGTAAAAAATCCAAGCAGGGAACCTAAGAGAATATTTGAACCCATATCCTTATGAAAAATAGTCGGAAATAGAATTGTAGCAGTAACACCTATGGCAATTGAAATGATGATGCCACCCAAAAATCCGGCTATGCTCTTATTGGGGCTCGCTGGAATAATTCCCCGATTCCCTTTTCCAAATAACATACCGGCAGCCCAAGCTACGGAATCGTTACCAAACACCATGAATAAAAATACAACCGTAAGTATGCCGGACTTATCAATAAAATTCATTCGAATAATCCAGAATAGAAGTATTCCGGGATATAAAAGAGTGGAAAAACCTGTGAGTATTTTACCGGAAATAATATTCATTTCATTAGTTCTGGAAAGAACGCGCGCGGATAGGATGTAGAGTATCGCAAGGGTCATCACAACGATTGGCCATTGGTCATTCAAACCAAAACTAACCTGCAATGTCGCTGCCATGGGGATCAGTGCGCCTAAAAGTCCCGCTTCGATTGCCGTGGATACTTGGCGTCGACCAGATAACATGAATGACAATTCAATCGCTCCCAATGAACTGGCTACAATCACGGCAATATTGGCAGCTATATGATTCATCTGGGGCAATAAGAAAACAAAGGCAAGAACGGAAGGAAATCCTATTAAAAAAGTTAATAAACGAACATATATCTTTTTCATCACGCTTTTAACCCTCCGAAGCGCCTATCCCGTTCGGCGTATTCGGAAAGCGCCTTTTCCAAGTCTGGCGCGTCCCATTCCGGCCATAATTTTGAGGAAAATACATATTCAGTGTAAGCACTTTCCCAAAGTAAAAAGTTACTTGTGCGAAATTCTCCTGCTGTTCTGATAATTAAATCAGGATCGGGTATATCAGGATTATCCAGAAAAGCCGAGATAGACTTTTCATCGATTATTGGCAAGCCGGCCGATTGGGATATTATTTTCTTTAGTGCCCGGACTATTTCGTCACGCCCACCATAATTTATAGCCAAGGAAAGACATAACCCCTCATTCAAGGACGTTTCCTGTATGGCTGTCCTTAAACCGCGCGCAATATCATCCGGCAAGCCATCCATATCTCCACAGTGCCTTATGCGTATTTTATTTTCTCGATAGAAATCCAATTCTGAAAGAAGGTTTTTTTTAATCAAGCCCATCAAAAATCCGACTTCGTCTTGTGTTCGCTTCCAATTTTCTGTAGAGAAGGTATACAAAGTCATGTAACGGATTCCAAGCTTGGCACCTGCTTTTACAATCCGTTTAGCCGCTTTCAACCCCTCAATATGTCCCTGCGTTCTGGGCAGGTTTCTCAGGCGTGCCCATCGGCCATTTCCATCCATTATGATACCAATGTGACACGGGATTAAATCCGGGTCCGGCACGATCGTCGGATCCATTAGACTTCCATTATTTCTTTTTCTTTTTCTTCAAGAAGATGGTTTATTTCTTTTATCCAGGCATCGGTAAGCTTTTGTAATTCTTCACTGGTACGAGACTCCTCGTCTTCAGTCAGGTCTCCATCTTTCAGCATTTTTTTTAATTCATCATTACCGTCACGTCTAATATTCCGAATCGCAACCCGACTTTGCTCTGTCATCGCTTTTGCATGTTTAGCAAGTTCTTTTCGTCGTTCTTCAGTAAGGGGAGGGATAGCAATCCGGATCACTTTCCCGTCGTTTGAAGGATTAAGGGATAATTCGGAACTACGAATCGCTTTTTCTATTTCGGTAATGGTACTTTTATCCCAAGGCTGGATAACAATCAGGCGGGCTTCCGGGACAGAGATATTAGCGACCTGAGCGAGCGGAGTTTTCTCTCCATAATAATCCACACGTATTTTATCAAACAGCGACGCGGATGCGCGGCCTGTCCTGACAGCGGCAAAATCATCTTTCAGGCTGGCAAGGGTTTTTTTCATCCTTTCCTCAGACGAAACAACGACCTTATGCATGCTGTCCTCCACTCTAATAAATTGAGCGGGGGAATGTCCCCGCTCAGGATCGCTATTTATTCTCCGACTCTAAAATACACATAATCTGCGATTGACAGGTTCGCACCAACCTGTTTCCCAAGGTCTGCCAAGACTCTGGCCACGGTTTGTTTTTCATCCTTGACAAAACCTTGGTCCAGCAGGCAGATGTCTGCCAAGTATTTATTGACCTTCCCCTTAAGGATGTTCTCAACAACATTGGCTGGCTTGCCCTTCATTTTCTCGTCGCCTTCAATTTGCTTACGGAAAATGTCTTCCTGTTCGGAGATATGCTCGGCTGAGATCTTGGCACGATCAAGTGCCATCGGGTTGAAAGCAGCAATGTGCAGGGCAATATCGAAGGCGAAGGTTTTAACGCGTTCGTCACCAAGCGCTTCCTTTTTATCTGCACTGATCTTCACGACTACGCCGATACGACCATCACCGTGAATATAGTTAACCGCATAATCATTGGCTCCTAAAGGAAGTACTGTTACGCGTTTCAGACTCATGTTCTCACGGATCTTTGTCGCAAGATCTGTAACCATACCCGCAAGCTCATCATTCACCGCTGTATAACCTTTTTCGTATGTCCGCTCAAGAACAGCATCGCCTAGTTTCTTGAAGTCATCATTGCGGGAAACAAAATCAGTCTCACAAGCCAGTTCAACCAATATGGCCTTATCTTTCTTCACTTCGACAAAGATCTTGCCTTCATTGGTGGCACGGTCCGCTCGTTTCTCAACAGCTGCGAGCCCCTTTTCCTTCAGAAGTTTTTCAGCTTTTGGAAAATCACCTTGAGTTTCGACCAGGGCATTCTTGCATTCCATCATACCCGCACCGGTTTTTTCGCGCAGGGCTTTGACATCGGAGGCTTTGATTTCCATTTTTTTCAGTCTCCTTATTTAGCTTCGTAAACCCGATCGACGTCGACGGGCAATGCGTCTTCCTCGGGCTCTTCGGTAATGACAACCGGGGCGTGTACGGGGACTTCTCCTACCGCATAGGACTCTATATCGACTTCCTGGTCTTCTTCCCGTATGGAAGCATCTGTAACAACTTCTTCCATAGTTTCGTCTTCATCATTGAGGGTTTCAATGATTTTCAGTCCCGCTTCATTATCAGCTTCGACAACTGCATTGGCGATGATTTGGGTAAAAAGGGTGATGGCACGTATGGCATCATCATTTCCAGGGATGGGGAAATCAATACCGTCTGGATTGCAATTGGTGTCAACAACTGCGACGATCGGAATCCCCATTCTGCGAGCTTCCGCAACTGCAATACCTTCTTTTCGGGTATCTATGATAAACAATATTCCGGGAGGGTCCTTCATCTCTTTGATGCCTCCCAAGTTTTTCTGCAACTTGGCACGCTCTTTTGCGAGGGAAGCGATCTCTTTTTTTGTAAGATTCTCGAAAGTCCCGTCAACTTCCATCTTTTCAAGTTTCTTAAGCCGTAGAAGTGATTTTTTTATGGTAGAAAAATTGGTAAGCATGCCGCCTAACCATCGATTATTGACATAGAACATTCCGCAGCGTTCTGATTCTTTCTGAATTGCCTGTTGCGCTTGTTTTTTTGTGCCAACGAATAATACGGTCTTACCGCCAGCAACGGTTTTTCGCACGGCGTCGTAGGCTTCTTTGATGGCCTGGATGGTTTTCTGTAGATCGATAATGTGGATACCGTTCCGTTCAGCAAAGATATATTTTTTCATTCGCGGATCCCAGCGCTTTACTTGATGGCCGAA